>Ga0187833_10002164_pt1 | contig 21458 bp, 18 predicted proteins | sample ETNtaG_37_FD_167968 | JGI IMG/M metagenome (GOLD analysis project Ga0187833, IMG submission 167968) | Marine microbial and viral communities from oxygen minimum zone, Eastern Pacific Ocean - ETNP2014_SV_400_PacBio MetaG (Illumina Assembly) | ecosystem: Environmental > Aquatic > Marine > Hypoxic...
AAGAGTGAATTACGTCTTACTTTGGTTAAGAAAGGTGCGACCATCGGTGCTAATGCCACCATCATATGCGGTAATACAATAGGTCAGTATGCCTTTATTAGTGCGGCGGCAGTTGTTACTAAAGACGTACCTGATTATGCTTTAATAATTGGTAATCCCGGACGGATAGAAGGGTGGATATGTGAATGCGGATTGAAACTTTATTTTGATGATCAAGGGATTGGTAGGTGTAAAACGTGTACACTGGTTTATGAGAAGATAGACGAAGTTACTGTAATTAATAAAATTTAGTATAAATCCACAGGCAGGGAGATTTAATCTTTTCTTTTAGTGTTAATAAAAAGGAGAACTAATTAATGGAAGAAAATACCGTTGAATTGTTTGATTATTTAAGAGTGATCTGGAAGCGAAAGATACTCATTATTGTGGTGACATTAGTCTGTATAGGAGTAGGAGCAGGAGTAGGAGTAATGAACTCGATGTCGAAGCCGAAGCTTCCAGTGACATACTGCGCAGAAGCGGTTGTAAAGATCGGTAGGAAGGTGAATTTAGCGCCATTTACTGGTGTTGCTTCTTCTGTTGACTATATTGAGAGTCCTGCAAATTTGGTGACCATCGTTCCTCTTAAGTTCTGGCCCAAAGTTAAGGATGCCTCTAGATACCATCTTGAAGTTGAACAGATTGGTAACCTTGGCATGTTAAAAATAATCATAAAAGGCCATGATAGAGGAATAAAAAGAGGTCTTGGAAAGTTAGTAGATATGCTGATTGATGACCATCGTATATTAGCAGAAATTTCTGTTGTCTCATATAAAGATTTATTAAAAAAAATGAAAGAAGATGCCGAAATGCTTAAGGAAGAAATAGTCGTACTTGATGTAAGTGTAAAAGAAATGAGGAAAAGAGAAGAAGAGTATCTGGTAGATGTTGATACAATTAAAAGTGAAGCGAAGATAGGAGGTGATCGGTCTGCTTTTTTGAATATGTTGTACCTCAAAACTGTTGATAAAGAAAGAGAATTGATCACAACCAAGAGAGATTTAAGATATATTAATAGGAAACTTTTAAAGCATCGAATAACTTTAGGCAATCTTCAGGAATATAGAACAGAGAAGTTTGGTGAAATAAAGATCACTGCTATAGAACCGAAGGAGGAGAAGAGGGGGACCAGTACTATAGCAGTAGGCGGGGTAGCAGGTTTAATAATGTCACTTTTCATCGCCTTTTTAGTGGAGTATATTGATGAATCAAAGTCAAAGAGAAAAGGGAAATAATGAAATTTACCATTGGATTCGAAAAAGAAGATGCTAAGAAGCTTCATGAATATTGGGACGACATAATTGAAAATCAGCAGTGGTCAGAGGGGAAATTCACCGGGAAATTTGAAGAAAAGTGGTCTGAGTATAACAAGTTACATTCAGTGGCATTTACAACCTGGTCAGGGGCTGCTCTAGCAGTATTAGAGTTTTTCAATGTAAAAGAGAAAACGGTTTTGTGTCCTTCAAATACCTTTATGGCAACACCTTTGAGTGTTATAAAGGCTGGTGGAAATGTTGAATTTGTGGACTGCAATAAAGAAGATTTATGTACGTCATTTGAAGATTTAAAAACAAAGATTGATAAATATAATCCTGCTGCAGTCTGGGTTGTACATATTGGCGGTCATATAGCGTTTCAAATCGAAGAAATTGCTGCTCTTTGTAAGGAAAAAGGTATAATTTTGCTGGAAGACTGTGCTCACTCACATGGTGCGTCCTGGAATGGTAAGAAAGCAGGCATGTGGGGAGATGCAGGGTTGTATTCCTTTTATGCTACTAAAACAATATCTACTGGAGAAGGTGGCATGTTGGTTACAGACAATAAGGACTTGGTAGAGTTTGCAAAAGAATATAGAAATTATGGTAAGTTTGATTATAAAGTTGAAGGTTTGAACTACAGGATGAGTGAGTTTACGGCCGCTATTGGATGTGTTCAGGCTGATAGACAGGATTATATTATAGACTGGAAAAACGAATATGCAAAAAATCATCTTGATCTACAATATCCAAACAGAGTAATACTTCCTGAAGGTATGGTTTCCGGTTACTATAAATACATAGTATTTGAACAAATTGAGAAATCGACAGGAAAAGTATACGATCAGTCTTGCCACAAGATTATGAATAGGAATTGCAAGTTGCCGAATACAGATTGGATAGCGCAGAATCACTGGTGTGTGCCACTCTACTATAAAGGCGATGAAGGATAGGGTATTATCAATTTTCTTTATAAAAAGCTTAATAATAAACTTGCCCGGCGTGCAGTGCGGCGGGTGCACAATGATGGCTAACTTCGCTAGCAAGTGAAAAAGGACAAATAACGAGTTAACTTAACTATTGGAGTTTTGAATAAAAATGAAAGTATTGGTGACAGGTGGTTCAGGTTTTATTGGTTCACACGTTGTAGACAAGCTTAGGGATAAAGGTGTAAAAGTAAGGGTATATGATGGTGTCATGCCAGCATATAGAGAGGATATCGAGTATTACCAGGGTAGTATTTTAGATAGAAATACATTGGGATTTGCCATGAACGGGATAGACGCGGTAATGCATCTTGCTGCTATAGCTGATGTAGAAGAAGTACGGAAAAATCTCCATTATTCTGAATCGATAAATGTTAGAGGTACAATTAATGTTCTTGAGGCTGCAAAGACATCTGGAGTAAAGAGAGTTATCTACGGAAGTACTACATGGGTTTATAGTGAGGCCGAATCAAATAATGTGGATGAATCAACCCCGCTTCATGCTCCCACACATTTTTATACTGCAACGAAATTGACAGGAGAGTATTACTGTCAATCATATAGTAAGCTTTTTAGCATAGAAACTACTATTCTAAGATATGGAATTCCATATGGACCTAGGGCAAGAGATGAGGCTGTTATACCAATTTTTGTAAGACAAGCAGTTAACGGCGAACCGCTTAGGATAGAAGGAGATGGTTCACAATTTAGAAATTTTGTTTATGTGGAGGATCTCGCCGAGGGAAATGTCCTAGCACTTAAAGCTGTAGCGAAAAATAAAATATATAATCTTGATGGAAATGAGAAAATAACCATTAAAAAGATAGCTGATTCATTAAAGGAACTTCTTGGTAATGTAAAGATAGAATATAAACCTTCACGGCATGGCGATTTTTCAGGGAAGGATGTTTCTAGTGAACTTGCTAAAAAAGAACTTGGTTGGGAGCCTAAAACTGGCTTCGAAGAAGGCCTGAAAAAGTATATAAATTGGTATAAGAAAAGAGAAGAGATATGTATAAAAGATTGGGAAAGTATAGATAGTATTTTAAAAAGATAGTCCACCTTACTTTATAACTGCTAGATATTGTATGATACCGGTTTTATCTGTCAGCCATTTGATTAATAAAAATAATTATTCTGAGATTAGTGGAATAAAGGCGCTTGAGTATAGGAATATCCAACCTGTTATTGATAATGAAATGGATTGCTTATTTCATTCAGGTATGGGGATTGTCCAGAGGGGTTTTATTGAATATGTTGACTTGCTTATAGACCATCTAAATGATAATGATTTTAAACTTTTCTCGTTTGATCTTGGACCATCTGCTGAAGATGTAGAATATAATGATTATTTTTATATTACAAAAAGTGCGGTAATAAATAAAAGTCAAATAAAAAAAAGAATTCAAAGGGACCTCTCTTATATTAAAAGAAAATTTAAAGGTATTATTGCATTAGAGAACCTTAACTATTTTCCTACACCTGCTTATTCAACAGTTTGCGATGCTGGCTTTATTAAAGAAGTAATTGAGGAAAATAACGTATATTTAACTCTGGATATTGCCCATGCAATTATTTCAGCAAATAATCTTTCAATAAATTTATTTAATTATTTGTCCTCACTTCCTCTCGATCGAGTTATAGAAGTTCATCTCAGTGCTCCAGGCAAGGAGAATGGAAAGTGGAAAGATTGTCATGAAAGGCCGGGAAGGCAAGAGTTCAAGGTTCTTGATTTTCTTGCTGAAAGAATTCCAATGAATTCGTATCTGGTTGTTGAGTATTATAAGGACTTTATTTCACTCCATACTATATACAAAGATTTACAAAAACACTTTCAATAGTTTCTCACATATAAAATACTATACTGCATTATCCCATCGATTATTAATTTTGAACTGACTAATAAGTGTAATCTGAGCCGCACCTTCTGCTACCATTCGATTTTAAAGCAACCAATGAAATTCGCTGAAATGGATAAAAACCTGCTCATTTCATAGATAGTATATTCTCCATTCTGCAATGACAATAATCAGGACCATCAAGCTGTTGCCAAAGCAGTTCAGGTTGTTTTAAGACCCGTAGCCACTCCTTTCGTTGGACTGCAAAAGAGATTATATTAAATGTGCAAAAAGCTATTGAAGTATGATTTCTGATGTGTGAAAATATATGTGTTTACTAGTCAAGAGGAAATCATACTGTAGAAGTATTTATTCTCAGTAACAATATTCTTTTAAAATGAAAACAGATACCAAGGGAAAGGAAATATTATTAATTGCCAACGAAAGAGTTGGATATAAAACGGTACAAAGAGTTATAGAAGAAGGCTATAGTGTACAGCTATATCATACGAGATTAAAAGCGGCATATTGAAGCAAGTGTAAAAGGAATTGTCTTAATGAAAGTATTAGGAATTAATTTAAATCATATTTCATCAGCAGCATTATTAATTGATGGTGAAATTGTTTCAGCAGCATGCCAGGAGAGGTTTTCACGTAAAAAAATGACGAGGGAATTTCCTTATCAAGCCATAGAGTATGTGTTGGAAGAAAATGGATTGACTATTAATGATATTGATGCTGTATCTGTGCCGATAAATCCATCAATTAATATGGATTTTAACAAAAAAAGTTTTTCTCAGATTCCACGATGGTTTCCTGATTATTTGTATCTTATACCCAATAACATTTTTCAGATACTTAAACCAAATACCCACAAATATATAAAACAGCAGTTTGTTTTTAGCGAGAAAAATAACCTGGACATTTATTATATTAATCATCACTTAAGCCATTCTGCTTTGGCTTATTATCTGTCAAAATTTACAAATTCAGCAATCTTTTCATTTGACGGTTTTGGGGAACGTACTTGTACAATGTGGGCTAAGGCAGAAGATGAAAGAATCAGTGTATTGCAGGAGCAATGGTTCCCTCATTCGCTTGGTTACTTTTATGAGATGATAACTGAATTTTTAGGGTTTCAGCCAGACTTAGATGAATGGAAAGTCATGGGAATGGCCGCATATGGTGATTCTAATAGATATATAGATGAAATGAGTCAGTTGATAATCTTTAAACAAGAGGGGAAATATGAGTTAGAATTAAGTTTCTTTAATCATTACAATTTTGACGTTCCAGGACATTTTACCCCCAAATTAGCTGAGTTATTGGGCAAGCCTAGGTTCTCTAACGAAGAATTAGAACAAAGGCATTTCGATATTGCGGCGTCTGCTCAAGTTTTATTTGAAAAGGTTTTGTTTCGTTGTCTAGAATACCTTCACAGTGTTACGGGAGAGAGTAATTTGTGTGTTACAGGCGGGTCGGCTATGAATTGTCTGGCCAATGGAAAAATTCAGGAATCAACTCCATTTGAGAATGTTTTTGTTCCATATGCACCTGATGATAGTGGTTTATCAATTGGTGGGGCATTATATGTTTTCCATGAAATTTTAAATAATAAATATACTGTTAAGCAGCATAGGTCCAGTTATTTAGGACCACAATATACTAATGTTGCCATTGAAAAAGAACTGAATAAATATGGTATTTCGTACATTGTTTCTGATAATCTGGCAAATGATACAGTTGAGTATTTAACATCTGGAAAAGTTGTTGCGTGGTTTCAGGGGAAAATGGAATTTGGTCAGCGGGCGTTAGGGAACAGATCTATTTTGGCAGATCCACGAAACGGGGAAGTGAAAGAAGTAATAAATAGTAAAATAAAGTATCGTGAGTCCTACAGGCCATTTGCACCGGCAGTATTGAAAGAAAAAGCCAGTTTGTATTTTGAGATGAAAGAAGGTGAAGAAGTTGATTATATGGAAAAAGCCTTTCGTGTAAGAAAAGAAAAACAGGACAAAATTCCTGCTGCAGTTCATAATGATGGTACTGGAAGATTACAGACAGTGGATAAAAGAGATAACCCCTTATTTTTTGAACTGATAAAGGCCTTTGAAGATAAAACTGGAATTCCTATCCTTATTAATACTTCGTTTAATATCCAAGGGTCTCCCATAGTATGTACACCTGGTGATGCGCTTAAAACTTTTTTTACCAGTGGGCTTGATGTGCTGGTAATAGGGGATTATATCATAAAGAAAGGTGTTTCTGGAAATAGTTAATTTTGCGTATTTTTTTGTTGGGAAATAGTGAGAGTTCAGTATATAGCTGAAATTGGGAATAACCACATTGGCGACATTAACCTTGCGAAGGAAATGATTGATGCCGCTATTGATACAGGGGTTAATTATGTCAAATTCCAAATCTACAATATTGATAAGTTTCTTCATAGAGACAGTATATATTATAAAGATTTTGTTGCTGAGAGTCTATCCTTCGAAGATTTCAGAGAACTGCAAAGTTATACGGAGGCAAAAGGCTGTCAGTTTTTTGCTACGCCGTTTGATGAAGACAGTCTAAGTTTATTAAATGAAATAGGCCTTAATATGGTAAAAATAGCCTCGGGAGACATGAATAATGAACAGTTGCTTTTACAGGCCATTAAAATGAGCAAGCAACTTATTGTTTCAGTGGGCGGCGCAACGTTGGATGAAATTGATGCAATGGTCAGGTTTTTAAATGATCATAATGCCAGATTCTCAATTTTACATTGTATTATAAATTACCCTGCAAGGCTTGAAGAATTAAATCTTGGATTTATTGATATACTGAAAAAAAGATATTCCTGTCCTGTCGGGTTTTCTGATCATTCACCAGGTATTGAAGCCTCACTGGCAGCAATAGCCTTAGGGGCAACTATTATTGAAAAGCACTTTACTACAAACAGAGCATTGTCTGGTGGAGATAACGAAATGTCTGTTCTCCCTGAAGAATTTAGACGTCTGGTCAGAGAAGGAAATAATATTGCTTTAGCTATTGGGGATGGTAACAGAAAATTGAGTGAGGATGAACAAAAAGTTAAGGATCTCATTCGGAGAGTATTTTTTGCAAAGCATGCTGTTCCTAAAGGTACTCAGTTTACGGATGAAAATTTATTGTTATTGAGACCAAACATTGCCGGAGAAGGATTTGACGCGAGTTTTTTCTCGTCTCTTCAAAAATGTCGTGCTGCTTGTGATTTGGAAGAAGGTCAACTTATTACTAGGGAAATGATAGATGGCATGGCTTAATCTTGCAGTAGTACCCGGTACGCTTCATGATCAACTTCTGCATAAATTTTACGGGGTCCGCAACATTAGAATAAATTGGCTGTATCTCAAAACGAAGCCTATGATACACGTCAGGTTTCTGATCACATCGATTTTTAGATAATAGAGAATATGTTCCATAAAAACAAAACAATGTGTAACTTCGTAATTAAATAGTGGGGTGATACTGCAAAGTGTATAGAGTGCTGAAAACTATTTTCAATGAAAAAAGTTAGAATCATTTCAAGGCTTGACATTAAGAACGATATTGTAGTTAAAGGCATTCACCTTGAAGGTTTGCGTGTAGTTGGTAAACCGGGAGAAATGGCATAGGAGTATTACAAGCAAGGTGCAGACGAACTTTTATATATGGATGCGGTCGCCTCACTATATGAGCGTAATAGTTTGGCTGAGATAGTTGAAAAAGCGGCCAAGCGAATTATTGTACCACTAATGGAAAATTCAAAAATAAAGTATCTATTGCTGGAAGATGTTTTATTACAAAAGAATTCTAAGGTGTAAAGAATATTTTAGCAGAGAACATGACTAAAGATCTGAAAAGCTTATTTATTACCTTACCGCTAAGAGAGCAAACATCAATTACTCCTCCCTATGGTATTATGGCCATAATTACGTCATTACTTAAAGTGGGATACAAAAACACATTCTTTTATCACATTGATTTATTGAGGCCATTGAGAGAAGAAGCGATTGATTATATTGTGTCTCATAATCCAGATGTTATTGGTATAAGCACCCCTACTTCTACAAACTATGAAAATTGCAAATATTATACAATTGAAATTAAAAAACGACTTCCAAATGTAACAATAATTTTAGGAGGTAATCTGGCTGCAAGCGCAGAAGTTATATTAAGGAGAACAGGCGTTGATTTCTGTGTCCTCGGAGAAGGTGAAAGAGTTTGTTGTCAATTATTTGACAAAATTACCGAAAACAGATCGAGGGAGGAGATTTGTAAAACCAAGGGTCTGGCTTTTCTTGAAGGTGAAAGTTTTGTTAACACTGGATATGCGGAGCAGATCCCAAAAGAGGAGATATATGATGTTGACTGGGATATTTTGGATTCGATATCAGTTAAGCATTATTTTCGGCTTGTTAAGGACTTGGATCAACATTATTTAAAATCTTTTTTCAAAAAAGTTAATAGTGGTTGTGTTTCATACTCATTAGGCGATGAAGAAAAAATCTTAAATAAGAGTATCGCGGAAATCTTCTGTTCTAAAGGTTGTGTTACGCATTGTACCTTTTGCCATCGCTTTAATAAAGGTATTCGCATTGTTCCTCCGGGCATTATTATAAGTCGCATTAAGGAATTAATTAAACGATTTAATGTTGGGGTGATATTCTTTAGTGATGAATGTTTCGGTGCCAGTACAAAGTGGTTACGCGAATTTTGTGAGTTGATCAAGCCCTTGAACCTGTTATGGAGAGTGAATGGAATGAGGGTCAAAGGGATAAATCCGGATATTATTAAAATGATGAAGGATGCAGGGTGTCGCTCGATTATTTATGGCATGGAGACTGGCAGTGAGAAAATGTTACAGGTGATGGAAAAGAGGGTTTCTCTTGAAGATAACTACAATGCAATGCGTTGGACAATAGAAGCAGGATTGTATACTGCTCCTCAATTAGTTATTGGCATGCCTGGTGAAAGTCCAGAAACTATTAAAGAAACAGCAGACTTCTTGTCATATGTTTTGACGCTGGATAGATCCCAGAATCCGAAAAATGTCAGTATTAATTTTGCACAAGCTCTTCCAGGAACCCCCCTTTATGAATATGGACGTAGTGTGAGATTAATTGGATCAACGATTGAAGAGGAGGAACAGTACTTACTTGTGGTATCCAATATGGATGCAGCAGATGGGGCCAAAACAATTAACTTTACTGATTATCCGTGTTTAATAATACTTTCATGGCCAAGGTTTATCAGAAGTATTGTTAATTACAGATATGTAAAGATGTTTGGACTTCATCATTATTATACAATGATATTTCAAGAAGATATGCAAATAGGTATATTGCATTTATTAAAGAACAGAAAATTTTCTGTTATATTTTATCTTTATCCTGTATTAGTATATAGATTAAGACATTTTTTGTGGATTGTAAAACTCATGGAAGTTTTCAGGACGAATGGTTTAGCTTTTACTTCAGTATTATTAAGAGAATATCTTGCATTTATCTTTAATAAAAGAAGAAAGAGATTCTCGTTTGAATATAAATCGTTACGCAAAATTATTGATCAGGATATAAAAAAAGCCTATGCTGGTACTAAAGAAATGATATCTCTCAGGAAAGGAAGGTAAATTGAATGATAAAGTTCTTATCTGATAATGAAATTTATTTAAATAGAGAGGGGCTAGAATAGTGATAGATAAAATTTATGATGACCGTATGCAATATTTGGATAAAGAGGTATTTTATTGCAAGAAGTGTGTTAATTCCAATCAGAGACATGGTTTGATTTTTGATGAAAATGGAGTTTGTGATGCTTGTCGCTACAATTATGAGAAAGACAATATTATTGACTGGGAAAAGAGGGAAAAGGAATTAAGAGAACTTACAGATCTACATAGATCAAAAGATGGCAGTTTTGATGTAATTGTACCTGCAAGTGGAGGGAAGGACAGTTGCTATGTTGCACATCAGCTAAAGTATGTCTATGGGATGCATCCCCTGTGTGTAACCTGGGCTCCGGCTATGTACACCGATATAGGTTGGGAGAATGTAAAGAGTTTTGTTAATCTGTTTGATACAACTATTCATTTTCCAAACAGGCATATTCATGGAAAACTATCTCGACTAGGTTTTGAGTTGTATGGAGACACTTTTGAGCCCTGGCACTGCGGTATGAAAGCATTTCCTCTCCATATGGCCATAAAGTATAAGATTCCGCTGATATTTTATGGTGAAAAAACAGGAGTTGAATATGGGGGCATGACTAGAGGCAAGGAGAGTCCTTTGGAGATAGATGTAGATAGAGAGGTCATGAAAAAACTCCACAGACTTGATATATTAACTGATGAAGGGATGAAACATGGAATATTCAATGAAAGTGAGATAGAAGAGAAAAGTCTAGAGATGTACAATTATCCTTCAGAAAGCATTATAAATGAAATGGATATTCAGGTGAACTGGTTTTCATATTACAAGAAATGGATACCAAAGGACAATTATTTTTATGCACAAAAACATTGTGGGTTTGAGACGAATCAGGAACGGACGGAAGGAACCTATTCGAAATATGCAAGTCTGGATGACAAGATTGACGATATTCATTTCTATATGCAATACATTAAGCTTGGCTTTGGACGTTGTACTTCAGAAGCGTCACAGGAGATAAGGAGTGGTATTATAACCAGAGAGGAAGGGATAGAATTAGTTCACAAATATGATGGGGAATTCCCAGAAAAATATTTTAATGAATGTCTGGATTATATGGATATTACAGAAGAACATTTTTATAAGGTGGTTGACAAGTTTCGTCTGCCTCATTTGTGGGAAAAGAAGGATGGAGAATGGAGGCTCAGGCACAAGGTTAGTTGACAAAAGTCTGTGCAAGTAGAACATATTGTTATGAAAAAGATTCTGTGGTCGGGTGAACATCTAGGAGCTTACTTGTGGGATGGTAAAGAAATGGGTGCAGAGGTTTCACTTTATAGAGTAATATGGTCTCCGGAAGGAACTGGTTTCATTGCGTTTATCAGGTTTTCTGAGAAAACCAAACTTACTGCAATGAATGGTATTTACACAGATAATAAGAAAGTATCAGATTATATGACTTCTTATGTGTTAAAAAAAGGTAAACCTCCTGATAACATCGTGAATGTAATCAGTTTTCCCATCCATAACGCAGTATGTGAGAGAAAAAATAACTTGCCTTGTTCGTTAGTTGAGGAAATAATTAATGAAGACAATTTACTAGGGTTTAAATGGCATGGGTTGAAAGGGTTAAAATATTACAAACCTGAGAAGAAGGAAAATCTGTCTGTTAGTTATAGTTTCCTTGCAGGAAAAGTTAATGTTGCGGAGATTTATGTTCAAAATAAATTGATTTTGAGGACAGATTTTAATTCCACGAGTCATGGAACAGTCTCCACCGCTTTTATAGGACTTTCAGAAATATGGTTTGAGGATTAAGCTGGCAACAAAAAGATGATAATGTTCAGGAAGGGAAGGTAGGCAGAATAAATGATAAAGTTTTTATCAGGAAAGAAAGTTTATTTAAGAGGTTTAACTAAGGAAGATTGTCAGCAGGATTATCTTTGTATGGTAAATGATGTTGAAATATTATCTTTTATTGAAGGGATAGGGTATTACCCGCTTTCTTCAGGTGATCTTGAGAAGTATATTGAATCAAATGATAATTATTCAAATCTGTTGTTAGGGATTTTTGAAAATAACTCCAATAAGCATGTGGGAAACATTCACTTGGGTCAGATAAAGCCTTATCACAATAACTGTACACTCGGGATTGTTTTATCAAAGGACTTTACTGGAAAAGGCTATGCGTCTGAAGCGGTAAATCTTGTAACCAAACATGCTTTCGAAACAATGAATATTCATAGAATACAGATTAATGCCATTGAGATGAATGACAGGGCGGTTAATCTGTACGAAAGGGCTGGCGCTGTTAAGGAAGGAAGACTCAGAGAGGCTTTCTACTATCAAAATAAATATCACGATATACTCATTTACTCTATATTAAAGGATGAATATTTTTCCAGATTACAAAACAAGTAACACTTATGGAATAAAGGGGAATTGGAAATGGTTATAGAAGAAGTCTTAGACAGACAAATAGACGAACAACCAAAAGAGGTATTTTATTGCACCAAATTCCATCCAGAAAAAATCAGAGATATTGGAATTAAAATTCTGCAAAACTTTGCAAGAAGAACTTCCTCAAATAGTTGAATGGTCAACACAATTTAATAATGGATAAAATAGTTATATATTTATCCAATTTCACTCATATCAATGACGGCATTCCTTCTACAGAATCAATACCATTGAATATCGGTTTTTTGGCTTCCTATGTGGAAAAAATATTGAAAGGTCATGTTGAGATTAAGCTTTTCAACTTGCATAAGGAACTGGCTAGAGCAATAAACAGGAGGATCCCTCACATTCTGGCTGGCAGTAATTATTTGTGGAACTCAAATCTCTCCTATCATTATTTGGCCTATTTCAAGAGTAAGTTCCCTGATATGATGACAGTTATGGGTGGTCCGACATTTCCTGATAGTAGGGAGCGCCGGAAAGAATACTTAGAAAGAAGGCCTTTAATAGATTTTTATATATCAGGAGAAGGAGAGATTGCTTTTCAAAGCCTGGTGGAAAAATGCCTGGATAAAGAAATGAATATATCCAGGGTCAAAGAAGGCGACATATCAGGATGTCATTATATATTCAATGACACGCTTATTTCAGGGCCTATACCTGAAAGGATTACAGACCTTGATCTTATACCATCCCCTTATTTGAATGGTGTTTTAGATGATTTTCTTAGTAAAGGTTTCACACCAATTTTGCAGTCCAATAGAGGCTGTCCTTTTTCATGTGCCTATTGTTGTAGTAGCGCGGATTACTATAATAAAGTAAATTTTTTCAGCATTGACAGGGTGAAAGCTGAAATTGAGTATATTGCAAAAAGAGTCAAGAGTCCTTCAATCCATATCCATGACGATAACTTTGGCATGTTCAAACAGGATTATGAAATATGCGGAAAATTTAAAGAGGTCCAGGATAAGTATGATTGGCCTGGGTTTATCAGCGCAGCTACTGGGAAAAATGCTAAAGATAAAGTTATTAAATGCCTTGAGCTTCTTGGCTCCTCTGCTCCTTTTTCAGTGTCTGTTCAGACTATGAGTGATGATGCCTTGGAAAATGTACGCAGGAAGAATATTCGTTTAAATGATTTTCTGGTAATACATCAACGATTAAAAAAATCCGGCACTAAAAGCAATTGTGAATTTATATTACCACTGCCAGGTGAAACTATCGAAAGCCATCTCAGTGGAATTAAAACTGTAATTTCTGCTGGAGTAGATTCAATAAGTCCATATACAACAATGCTCCTCCCGGCAAGTCCGCTTTATGAAGATGCAAGTTTTAATAATTATGAGATGATTTGCAAATATAGAGTAATTCCAAGAGATTTTGGTAGATATGAAGGGTCAAACATCATAGAGGTCGAAAAAGTTTGTGTTGGGACTAAGGATTTGTCAATTGATGATTATGTTTTTCTGAGGGGGCTTCATTTAATAATCTACTGTTATTATAACGACGAGACATTTGAGGAACTATTTAGATATCTTTCCATTAAAGGTTTGGATATACACGCTCTACTTTATCGATTGCTGTTGAATTATGACAGTGCTCCAGAGATTGTAAAAACGTTTATTACCTCTTTCCTGTCAGATACAAGGAGAGAGCTTTGGGATTCTGAAGAGGAAATCCAGCGATATTATTCTGTTGATAAGAATTTTGATAAACTAGTTTTCTATGAAAATGGCTGTAATTTACTGCAGAAATATAAGGGGATATTTTTCGTGAATGGTTTTAATACGTTTCTTAGATATATTGTAGTGATGTCTAAGCGCTTGCTCCAGGAAAGAGAAATAGAATATGATGAAGATGCCTTAAATTCAATTTCCACTTATATAAAACATCGCAGTGGAAGTATTCTTCGTATAATCAAAAAGGATAGGTTGTGTGAAATGTTATTCAATGTGTATTTGTGGAAAAAGGAGGGATATGATGTCTCTATCCTGGGAAATAAGAAAAATGTGAGAATGAGATTTATTCAAACTAAAAAGCAGAAAAAGATAATTAACGACTATGTTAAAATATTTGGAAATGCTGACGATGGAAGAGGAAAGATACTAACCCGCATCAATCCAGAAATGCTTTACCTTAAATGTTCAATAATTGAATGAACTGTATAAAATGAAATGCGACTATTACCTTGCGACTACTGCATTAAGCGAAATATGGGATAAGAACAGTAAATTACTTTTAACAAACCCATGGTGTTTGATGGGAAATAATAACAAAAGGGTGCTGCGCGATAGAGATTATATGGTACTTCCCTCTCCTTGGGAACCTGCCGCTTTAAAGAATACGGCATTGAAATATTGCCACGTTGTTTACGAAGAGACACTTCTTCAAATGCACACCATATTAAATGATATACATCGCGTATCTTTTCCATTGCAGTATTGGCGTATACTTATAGGCCCATGGCTTCTATCTTTTATAAGTGTCTTTTGTGATAGGTATACGAGAATAGAGAGTGCCCTTAAGTTGTTTCCGGATTTCCATACGAATGTTCTGCCTACTGAGGGTTGTTGCCCAGTATCTTATAGCTTTGATGATTTTTTCACATTCGGTACTGATGCAAAAGTAAAAGGCGATTATTATAATCTGATATTATATAGTATTGTATTATATAGTCTATGCCCGAACAATGTAAGTGCTATAGAAATGGACTACAAGAAAAATTATAATATAAATGTGGTCCGGTATGGACGGAAAAGAAAATTATTTAATAAGTTAAAAAAGCCTTTTGAAAATATTTTAGGCGGTCATATATTAATGAGTAATATGTACCATTTATCCCTGAAAGATTCATTATTACTTAAAATGAAACTTGGTATTAATAGATTACACTTCAGGGATTTCATTGATTTCAGTCCTCCAGAGGGGACTTCATTGTTGGATTATTACTCTCCTGGTTTGAGAAAAGAGATTAGACTTAGAAGTGGGGAAGATAAGTTTCAGGAGCTGCTTCTGGAGATATTGCCAGATGCAATACCGGTATGCTATTTAGAAACATACGGATATCATAGAAGAAAAATCTCTCAATATATAGACTCCTTAAAATTAATATGTTCATCTGTGGGTTGGTTAGTTAATGAGGAATTCAGGTTCTTTGCTGCAGAATGTGTATCAAAAGGAGCAAGATATATTGAGTTTCAACATGGCGGTAATTATGGAATTTCATTGGCAGTTCCCGATGAAAAGCTTGCCCTCGAAAAAGATGTCTTTTTTAGCTGGGGATGGAAATCAAGCGATTATAAGAATGTTAATGTCCTTCCAGGCAATCATCTATCAAAATTAAGGGAGACACACAACATGAAATTGGATAATGTAATTTTTGCTAGTACATCTGCTCATAGATATGATTGTAAAATAACTGATGCCATATGGTCCGATAATATCCCAGGTTATTTTAAGTCCCAAGAGCTTTTTATCCTATCTTTGAGAGATATAATTAAGGATAAGATACTATATCGTCCTAGAGATAACTGTTGCTGGGGAGAGAAAGAACATATAAAAAAGATTAGAGCCGATATCAAGGTTATTTTAAATGATAAATTGATTAACTGGATGAAGAAAGCAAAGTTGGTTGTTATAGATCATGCTCATACCGCCTTTCTTGAGTCTTTAACTATTAATGTTCCTTCAGTGTTTTACTGGGACCATGATATCTATTTAATGAGGCAGGAAGCTGAGCCTTATTTTCAGGCATTAAGGGACGCTGGAATACTTTATAAGGACCCTGTCAGTGCGGCAAGGAAGGTTAATGAAATATTTGATGACCCTGAGGAGTGGTGGCATAGTAATACTGTGCAAAATGCAAGAAAAGAATTCTGTGACAGATTTGCTTATGCGAGAAAAGATTGGATGGATGTGTGGGTTAAGGAGTTAAGAAAATTATATAATAAATGAATGCTGTAGTCGCACAATGAAACATAAGTTGAGTGTTTTTAACTTAAAAAGGTCTAAAAAAGTTACCCAAACACATCTTAAAGGTATGGATAAGAGGTTTGGTCCTATCGTAGTTGCAAATCTACACAGTTTTTGGGGAAACAAGGAATAACATGAAAATCTTACAGTTTGTATGGACATTTTATAAAAAGTATCCTCGTCTTTTCATTTTAAATATTTTAATGCTCACTTTTGTCTGTTTTGTCCAAGTTGGGAGCACTCTATTGATAGCACCTGTTATAGATGTTTTCATTAATCCTGAGCTCAAAAACACTAGCCAGATAACACAAAGATTATTTAATTTGTTTAATTTGCTTGATGTTAACGTAACAAAAATTAATATTTTAATTCTTTTTCTCTCATTTAATATTTTTCTTAGTGTTTCCTTAATAGTTGCAAGCTGGTTAATTCTAAAAACCCAATATGCTATGGTAAAGTCCTTGGCTGCAGAGACATTTAATGCTTTTTTAAGTGCCAGATGGCACTTTTTCAATACCCAGCGTTATGGATCAATTCTAAATACATTAACCCGCGAGATAGATAGTGTCAGGAATGCCTTTGTTTCAGTTGGTAAATTGGTTTCGGAGTTTATACGGGCAATGTTTTTAATAGCCGTACCTTTTTATATCTCTTGGAAAATTACTTCCATTGCGGTTGTATTAGGATGTTCTTTTGTTTTGCCATTTATGCTTTTTAATAGAGTGAGTTACAGATTGGGTAAAGGAGGCACAGTAACATCTAATAAGGTTATGGAGCTAATACATGAAAGCCTGGGGGCAGCAAAAGTGATTTTGGGATATGGAAATCATACAAAATATATAAGAAGATTTAATGAGGCTTTTGGTGAGCGTTGTAATTTTGAAATAAAATCTCATGTCGTAAAAATTGCACTACCAAAGATCTTTGAGCCTTTTGGGTGGATAGCAATTATAATCACAATGTATATATCATCTGAGTATTCAAAACTCACTATAGCAGAGATGGGTATTATAGGCTATGCTTTTTTAAGACTTCTTCCGATGATAGGGGGATTCACATCAATTAAATATTCCATCGTGAACTTTTATCCCAGTTATGAACAGGTCGCTTATATGAACAAGCTGGCATGTGAAAATATTCAAAAAACAGGTGGTCTTGTTTTTAACAGGATGGATGATGGTATTGAATACAAAGGTGTAAGCTTTTCTTATCCTGGCCATAATCATGTATTGAAAGATATTAATATAACAATTAAAAAGGGTAAAATGACAGCAATCGTTGGTGAATCAGGATCTGGAAAGTCTACTTTAATTGATTTGCTCATAGGATTTTATGAACCTGATAAAGGGGTAATTTTAGTGGATAAGAAGCCTTTACAGGAATTCGAAATTTATTCTTTTAGACGACATATTGGATACGTTCCGCAGGATACAGTTTTATTTAATGATACAGTAAAAAATAATCTATTGTGGAGTAATGAAAGAGCAACTGAAAAGGAGATTATAGAAGTTTGTAAATTGGCAAACGCTCATGAGTTCATTATGGATTTATCTGTTGGGTATGATACTGTTGTTGGAGAGAGGGGAGTAAAGCTTTCTGGCGGAGAGCGTCAACGTATCGCACTTGCAAGGGCATTATTGAGAAAACCGGAGCTGTTAATTCTCGATGAAGCCACAAGTGCCCTTGACAGTCGGTCTGAGTTGCTTATCAAGAGTGCGATTGAGGAAATAGCACATAAGACTACCTTAGTAGTAATAGCACACAGGTTATCAACAATAGTAAATGCTGATTTTATTTACGTTCTTCAGGGGGGTCGTGTAGTAGAGCAAGACACTTTTGCAGAACTGCTTAACAAGAACGGCAATTTTAACTACATGGCTCAGCTTCAAGGTATCACTTCATAAATTGAGAGGCTAAAAGGGTAGATTTTGTGAATCAGAAGATTTTGCTATTTATTAAAATCTAAATTATACACATTCAAAGAAATATTATGTTTAAATATTTATTGAAGCTAGATAATAAAACGAGGTATTCAATGTTACGTTATTTGTTGCCGCCTGTGCGGTTACGTATGATGCAAAAATCTAATCTTTTTTTAAGCCTGACAAGGGCTTGTGATGCAACATGTCTGATGTGTTATAGAAGTAGTATGGAAAACTATACTTCAGAACATATGGATAGAGATACTTTATCAAGAGCGATTGATATTTTCAAAAGGCTTAATAAATCTTATATGATGATACATGCAATGGGCGAGTGTCTCCTCCATCCGGAGTTTGATGATATTGTACGAGTCTTAAAAAGGGAAGGATTCACCGTCCGCATTTCTACAAATGGAATTAATGTAAATAAACATATGGATACATTAGTTAATGTTGACTTTCTCAAGTTTTCAATTGAAGGATGGGATGCAGAAACAGTTCTTAAATTTCGTGGAGTTAATTTTGATCGGTTATATGACAATGTAAAGGAATTTTGGAAATATAGCAGAGGGAAAATCAATTATCCTATTATGTTGGCCACCGCTCTTTATAAACCAATGACTAAAGAATATTTACAACAATTGATCGAGACATGGGGGCCATATGTTGATCAGATTAATTTTGGTCTTGCCAAACACCCTGTACTAAATAATGCTGAACCTTTTAATCCTGAAGCGATAGCAGACTCAAACTTACCGGAACAATATAAAGGTCAGTTTTATGATGAAGAGCCTTCAAGAACACCTTATTGTAGTTACGTGATGAAGGGTGCTGCAATTCAGCCAAATGGCGATGTTTTACCATGTTGCAGCGATTATGCAAATCGCCTGGTTATGGGTAATATCAACAAATTGCCGTTTGAAGATATTTTTTTTGGAAAACAAGCTAAGCATTTAAGAAAAGAGTTCTATGAAGGGAAAATAGAGCAATGTGGAAATTGCGAAAAATTATACGAGTTCAATGACACCATTTTGGAAAAGTTTGCTCAATATAAGGATTATGTAGATAAGTTACATCAAAAGATTAAACAAAAAAGTAAAACAAATTTGATTAAGATATAAATGTTTAAGGTGGTTAGTAGATCAGTAATAAAAGAATCGGTCCCACGATACAATGATTTCATCCTCTAATATTTTAAACAAGAAGAAGACTGTCTGGGTTGAGAAAACTGGATTGATAGAAATTGTTGTTCTTCTGTTTGAGAGATTATTTTGTAACATCAAGGTGTATTATGATGAACATCAGATAACGCAATCAGCCGGAAAAGTCCTTAGATTAATAGAGAAAATAAATACATTGAAAATATTTTTCCCCGCAGACCTGTCATTTGCAAAAAAAGATGAACGGGGCTACTCACTAACATATCAGGCGCAAAAGAATCTCAATATTTGTCTTGAAGGGTTTTGCTCCAAATATATCCCTGATGAGCCTGACTGGTATAAAGAAATGACAAAGTCATATTTGTCAAGTTGTATTTACAATCGAATTAAATTTATTGTCATGGTTGAACTAAAGGTTATTGAATATATGGATGTGCAGCATGAATTACTTCTAAAAAGACATCCGGCAAATCCTTTGGTTATTAATTTTTATAAAGGAGGTAATTTCCATATAAGACAAACTGTTTCGATAAATGAATATTTAAAGATTATGATAAAACCGTTATATCACATTATTATGATATTTCTTTTTCAAGTAGTTGGAGGGAGAATTAAGAACGATATAACAGAACCAAGGCCCTCCATATGGGTAGAAACCTTTTATGGCATGCTTACTAACAAACACAATATGATTTTCTGGCGTGATTATGTGAATTTTAAGGAATTTGACCTTGTTTATTATTTTGATAGATCGGATACACCGTTAAATAAAGAATTTATTAAAATTATTAAGGAAAGAGGCAACAAGTATATTGATTGTTCGAGAATCTATAAATTATCCAAGCTAGGGATTAAAAATATATTTATTCTTTTATTGTTTATTTTTCGTGTAAATGTAAAGCAGCCTTTCTGGTTCCATTTTTTTAAGATGCAATATGCAGTATTATATAGGATATACTTATCTATTTATAAGGAATATCAGGTGAAACTTCTCGTCCAGCATCGAGAGGGATTATGGGAAGTGGCTGTACAGGCAAGGGCGATAGAGGATGCGGGAGGGATAATGATAGGATATCACTGGTCAATTTTTTATTGGACTACAGAGCCACAACTTATAGCGCCACAACATGTTTATTTTGTATGGGGCAACATAAGTTATGAATGGCTGCAAAAGAATGGAAACACATGTAAATATATATTGCCTTCAGGTATTTGGGTAGTGCGTGACAATGCTCTTGATGTAGAACTTAGTAGCTTTCGAAACTCATTGGATTTTGTGCTTGCGACTTTTGACAGTGGTCCAGCAAGGTATAGTGGGTATATATCACCTATTGACCATTCTATGTTTTATTTAAGAATAGTTGAACTTCTTGAAAAAAATTCAACGTGTGGTGGAATTGTAAAAAGTAAGAGTTACGAGTTGGAGGATATTTCCTTCATCCCACACGGCAATGAAATATATAAGAAGATGAAAAATCTTATTGATAAAAAAAGGCTCGTTTTTTTAGAGCCTTCCGTTTCTCCGGTAACTGCTTCTTCATACGCAGATCTTTCAGTCTGCGCTACAATACAGAGTGCCGGAATCCTTGCTGCTGGATTTAATAATAAGGTTATACATCATGATTCTGCAGGCTTTTTAATGTTCCCTATTTACATGGAGTCTGGCCAGAAAATTCTTTATCCCTCTCTGGATGACCTTGAGAAGGCGATATTTAGGGTAAGTGAAGGTGATCAATCAATAGGAGATTTCTCAAAATGGCAACAGAAATTTAATTACTTTAATGATTTTAAAGCTCCTGAGAGAGTAGGACATTTTATACAGAATTATATGGATAATGTATTAAAGACGGGTGATGTTATGAGTTCTCTCGACTTAGCTGTAAAAAAATACATACATGACAATAAGATAAAAAACGATTTCTTTACAATAAAAGATTTGTGGGGAGATGAGTAAAGGCCAGAATTAAATGAAAAAAAAGCGCCTTATACCGGTTCTATTATTAAAAAATGGGTGGCTGGTTAAAAGTAAAAGATTCAGCAGATATCAGAATCTTGGTAATCCTTCAACTGCGGTTAAAAGGCTGAGTGAGTGGGATTCCGACGAATTAATCTTTCTGGACATTTCCACGGATGATGTTTATGACATTCGGAGGGACGATCAAAGCTATGCAAAT
>Ga0187833_10002165_pt1 | contig 21457 bp, 23 predicted proteins | sample ETNtaG_37_FD_167968 | JGI IMG/M metagenome (GOLD analysis project Ga0187833, IMG submission 167968) | Marine microbial and viral communities from oxygen minimum zone, Eastern Pacific Ocean - ETNP2014_SV_400_PacBio MetaG (Illumina Assembly) | ecosystem: Environmental > Aquatic > Marine > Hypoxic...
ACTGGAACGGTTTTAAATTTCTTGACAAAGATGGCGCTGTCTTAAGGCCAAAAGATATGGAAAAAGTTATTAAAAAATACAACAAAATTAAAAAATTAAATGATGAAAATTTCCTCAGCAAACATATTTACAAAAATAAAGACCCAAAAAAAATAACAATTAAAAAAATAACAAAAAAATATAATGAAATAAATAATGCATATTCTGATTATGTTTTAGGTTTTATATCAAAAGAAGACAAAGATAAAATAAAAGATTCCAAATTAAAGATAATTATTGATCCTAATGGCGGAACAGGAGTTATTGCTAAAACAATTCTTGAAAAACTCAATGTCAAGGTTCATGGAATTAACATGAAACACGGTATTTTCAACAGACCTATAGAGCCTACTGAAGATTCCCTACTCTACCTGTCAAATGATGTTAGGGATAAAAACTATGATTTTGCTGCAGGTTTTGATTGTGACGCTGACAGAGTGGAAATAGTTGCAAGCAAAGGCCTGGTTTCAGGAAACCAGCTGCTTGCTCTGATAGCAGATGAAATTTTAAAAGATGCGAAAAACAAAGTTATTGTAGTAAATGACGCAACATCCTTAGTAGTAAGGGAAACAGCAAAAAAATACAACGCAAAGTACATTGAGACGCAAGTAGGAGAAATAAATGTTGTAGACAAAATCTATGACTTAAAAGCTCCAATAGGAGGAGAAGGCAGCAGTTCTGGAGTTATTATACCAGATTCAAAATGCAGAGATGGAATATTAACAATAGTATACTTATTAAAAATAATCTCAAATAATAAAAAAAACATCAATGAGCTGATTAAAACATTGCCGGAATTTTATAATATAAAAAAGAAAGTTAAAATCCGTTCAAAGAACTACAATAAGGTTAAGAAAAAAATAATTGATCACTATAGAAAAAAACAATGTAGAGTTAAAGACTCTAAATCTGGAAGCTTAAAAATTTATTTAAATGACAACTCATTCATTTGGTTTAGGGTATCAAAAACAGAGGCCAACATATTAAGAATCATTGCAGACGCCCAAAACAGAGAGCAAGCGCAATTAATAATGGAAGAGTCTATGAATTTGATAAAAATATAAATAGTAGTAAAGCTAAATAGGCATATACTAAGATGGGTGGGGACAATTATTGTAAGAAATGTAAAATAGAAATGGAACTTCTACGGGAAGAAATAATCTCAGGAACTAAATATAATATACTGAAGTGTAAGAAATGCAAGCTCCAGATTGCAAGAGTGGAAAGTTAAAATGATTTCTAATAAAGAAAAAAACAATACAGTGCTATTAGACAGTTTAATGAAATATATACTTCCATTCTTTAATAAAAACATTATAAAAAAGAAAAAACAAAGTAAACTTGAAGCGTTAGTAAAAGAAGAAAAGACAAAGTTAAAGCCTTTAGAATTAATTTTTTTAGAAGATTTGATCAATCCATTTCCCAAAGACAAAGATATTAAAATAATAAATAAAACAAAAAAACAAGATACCTCTCAATTTATTGAGATAGAAAAAAATAATGAAAACAATAATGATATTAATGAAATAATAAATGAATGCTCGATTATGGCAGAAAGAAAAAAGGGAAGTAGGGACAATTTTGCTTATTCTGTTTCAATTAAATACGAAGAAAATGAAAATGAAGAAAAACTTAATGTTAAAGTCAGATTTGATAATTATTCTAAAAATGAAATATCAAAACAAATAAATAAATTAAAAGACGACAAAAAAGAATATTCTTTTACAATAACAAAAGATAAGGAAAATAAGACAAAAGATAATTATTCTGTAAATTTAGTTTATGAAAATAATTATGAAAAAGAAAGATTAAGCATTACTTACAAATCAATAATAGGAACTTACCTTTATAAAAGACTGGAATCTTTGCAGGACTTCAGTGATAGAGTTCCAGGAAAGCATATGAACATACTACCAGAGTCGGTTATGGGTAGTATTTTAGGATTTACATATTTGGGAGAAAACTTTATGGCAAGAAGAGCAGATTTAACTGGCAACATAGCAAAAATGGTAGATGTACATGAAAGTATTCATACTCCCAATGAATACGAAACAAGGCTTCTTACTAGTTGGATAATGACAAAAGAAATGCCCAAATACATCAAATAATAAAAAACATTTTTAAATTTAATACTCATTCTAAGATATAATGACAAACATATACATACAAACTCATGGTTGTAGTGCAAATTTTGCTGAGTCTGAGGCAATGACTGGATTGTTAACAAAGGCCAAATTCAATATAGTTGACAATATGGAAAACTCAGATGTGAACATCATCAATATTTGCACTGTTAAAGGCAACGCTACAGCATTAAAAGAGATAAGAAAGTTTACCGAGCAGTTTCCAGACAAAAAATTAATTGTTGCTGGATGCATAACCAAGGATATAATACCACAAGTAAGGAAAATAAACCAAGAAGCTTGCTTAGTTAATACCCACAACATCCATAGGATTGTTGAAGCTATAGAAGAGTCATTGCAGGGAAATGTTTTAGAAGCCCTTACACAAGAAAGAGTCAATAAAGCAGACCTTCTAAAATTAAGGACAAACAAAGTCATTGGCATAACACCAATAGCATCAGGTTGTGCAGATTTCTGCGCTTATTGCTCTGTCAAGTTAATTAAAGGAAATATTTTCTCTTACCCAGAAGCTCATGTTGTTAATGAAGTAGAGAGAAATGTCAAGCAAGGCTGCAAGGAGATCTGGCTAACCAGCCAGGATAATGGTGCATATGGCCTAGATACAGGAAAAAGAAAGCTTGTAAATTTGTTGAATGAAATCCTGGACAAGGTGGAAGGAAATTATAAAATAAGGCTTGGAATGATTAATCCAGGGCATGTTATAAGCATGATTAATGAGCTTACCCAGATATATCAGGATGAGCGCATGTTTAAATTTCTCCATATCCCGGCTGAATCCGGAAATAATGAAGTTCTTGGAAAGATGAGAAGAAAATATAATGTTCATGAATTCAAGGAAACAATTAATAAATTCAAAAGGTATGTTAAGGACATAACCATAGCAACAGATATTATTGTTGGATTCCCTACAGAGACAGAATTGCAGTTCCAGGATTCCTTGCATTTAATTCAGGAAATAAAACCGGATGTGCTTAACATTTCAAGGTTTTCTCCAAGACCGCATACTCTAGCAGCAAGAATGAAGCAATTGCCAAGTAATATAAAAAAAGAGAGAAGCAAAATCCTGACAGAACTCTACATAAATACAGCCCTAAAACAAAATAAAAAATGGCTTGGATGGAAAGGAATGATCATAATTGATGAAGTCGGAAAAGATAATACATGGGTTGGAAGGAACTTTGCATACAAACCAGTAATTATAAAGGGAAATTTTAATTTCGGAGATGAGGTTAATGTTAAGATAAAGGATGCAAGTGCTTATGACCTAAAGGCAGATGTTTTGAATAAGTCTGAAATTGAAGTAGCTACTGGGAAGAATTCTATTTAAAGTGTATTATGTTATAAATATTTATAAACTTCCACTATATGCTAATTTTCCATAATGGCCAAGAAAACAAAAACTCTGCTTGTGCTGGGTGATGAAAAGGATTTTGATACTTATCTTAAATTTACAAAGCAAAAACGGTTTTTTTATGGAAGCTCTATTAAAGTTAAACATATTGACTATTTATCTTTGCTGAAGAATAAACTGCCTTCTATCTCTTCAGATAAGATTATCATTCTTCCATGCTTCCCCTTTTCCTATTGGGACATGCACATTGAGCCGAAAAATTATAAAGGAGTCTACGGTAACAAGAACTTTTACACAAAATTCGTTGCATTTTGGAAAAAGGTTGAACAGATAATTGAAAAATCATATAAAGGTAAGAACATCACTTACATAAATCATCCGCAACATCTTGCAAAGGACCGTGATAAGGAATTAACCAAGAAGCTGGTTGCGAAAGTCGGTGTATTAGTTCCAAAGTCGTTTCCTGCTAAAACACTTAGCGAGGTCTTTTCCTTACTGGACAAGGGATTTAAAATATTCATCAAAGTGCGCTACGGCTCTATGGGCAAAGGAATTGCATATTTGGAAAAAGGAAGATGGCTAACAAACTTTCGATTTCGAAATGGAAGAATACTCAGCAAGAAATCAGATTATGGATGGAGTTTTGTTAATATTACAGATAATAGAAATTTCTTAAGGCAGATACTTAAACAAGATATAATTATGGAGGAGGCAATAAATCCATTGCTTGTTAAGGGGAGGAAATTTGATTTAAGAATTTATGTATACAAAAATAAAGTGCTATATGTTTATGGCAGGAGCAATGACGCAAAGGCAGTAACGACAAACATTTCACAAGGAGCAAAAGGGGAGAAGACCAGTTTTGTTAATCTGCTTCCAAAAAAGCAGCTTGAAACAGCAAAGAAAGCTGCAATCATGTCAATCCATGCTCTTGGATTGAAGTTTGGTGGAGTGGATATCATGTTATGTAATGACAAGAAAAATGCAATGTTTATTGAGGTTAATACTTTCCCGGGATTTCCAAAAGTGAGGAGATTTAATTTAAGTAAATACTTGATAAAAGAGATAGTGAGGGGCTATGCATGATAATCAGAAAAGCCGCAATTAAGGATTTTGAAAAATTGAAAGACATCAAGTTAGAGTCAAAAAAAGATGAGATGAAATACTCTGATTCTTTAAAGCCTCTCAGCAAAACAACAGATATATATTTTGAATACTTTAAGGCTGAATTAAAAAAGAAAAATTCTGCTGTTTTTATAGCAGAAGACAAAAAACCAATTGGAATAATAATTGCAACACACTTCAAGCCATTGAGAATTTCTAAGTTTGCAAGAAAAGGCTATGTAAGCAACTTATATGTCCAAGAAAATTATAGAAATAAAGGTATTGGGAAAAAATTACTTGACATCTCACTTAAATGGCTAAAAGAAAACAAGGTCAAATACATTTCTTTAGAGATTCATCTGGAAAATAAAAAAGCTCTGAAATTTCATAGAAACTTAGGCTTTAAGGATTATACTTTGAAGCTGGCTAAGAAGATTTGATATAACTTTCTAGTAGTTAAAAATAGAAAGGTTTATATAGCTAAAATATGCAAAATATATGGCTAAATTAGGAGTTATAAATTTAGGACTTAAATATCCACAAGGTGATTATCAGGAAGAAAAAATGAAATCTTTAAGGCAAAGGTTAAAAGAATTGGAAAATGAATTGAAGGACTTAAAAAAAGAAGTAAGGCAAACAGCGATGGACAGCAGTATATCAGATGTAGTAAGAAGCAAAAAGACAAAGAAAATACTTGCTTTCAGGAATGAAAGACCAATGAAGAAAATTAAGTAACCATTATTTTTTCTTTTCCTTTATAATGAGGAATATATGATTTTCTTGGATATGTATATGCTTCTCCTTCTAATTTGTAAAGAACTGTGTCTTGTTTCCATTTTTACCATCTCCTATCATTGATTGCTTCTTGAAGTTCTTTTACATTTAATCTTACAACTTTATTTTTTGTGCCTTGCTCCTTAGCTGCAACATTTACATGGTCATCAATTTTGTTCAGATACTGGCTTCCATTATCTATAATCAGCGTTCGCATTACTCCTTTTTTAGCTGATTTTTTAGGCATATTACTTATTCAAGAACAAGAATATATAAAACTTATCTACTTTGGACAGCAACAATTATTTCATCTTTAACTTGCATCTTATCTTTTCTTTTCGCATACTCAAAGATACCATTTTTTGTCATTAAGCCGTTTTGGTAGTTTTCACCATTCGCTACTCTAAGAACATGGGAAATAATCATTTCACTCAGATGGATAGAAGCGTCTCTTGGAATTGCAGATGGAAGGTTATCAACGCAGAAGTGAGTTATACCCTCAACAGAATATGTTGGTTCCTCCCAAGTTGTAGGAATGCATGTTTCAATACCACCACCACGGTCACAGGAAATATCCACAATAACTGCAGTTTTTTTCATAAGCTTCAGCATGCCTTTTTTTATAATATGCGGTTCATCGGGATACCAGTCAATTGCATTAACGATAACATCAGCTTTTGGCAAATATTGTTCAACCATCGCTGTTTTGCCCCTGTATAAAACATTCGCTTTGATGGAGCTATACTTAAGAATCTCCTGAGCACCTTTTGATACTCTGCCTTTCCCAAAAATATAAACATCTACACCATTCTCAATATTCGATTTTGCTAGAGTAGTAAAGATTTTTTCAACAGAGAAATATTCCTGAATAGGTTTCAGCAGTTTTAATTTATTTTTGATATTATTCCTTTCAAGGACCTTTCCATAAAGACGCAAACCCTCATACATTCCTACTATGCCTGCCTCAACTCCTAGATTGACTAACCTCTCTCCTTTATTATCCCTTATTTCTTCGTAGGCATAGCTTGTCGTATTCTGATTAAGCAACTTGTTTAAAAGAGGCATATTTTGCCCTTTTTCAATATGAAGATATCCCATAATGACCTGGTTTTTCCTGATAGTACCAAGTGAGGGTTCTTTCACTCTTATAATCATCTCGCTGTCATAAACTGATTTTTTTATTTGTGCACCTGCCCTTTCATAATCCACATCAGAAAATTTGCAGCCTTCTCCTGCGCCTCTTTCAACAACTACTTTATGTCCTACCTTGACTAATTGTGCTACATGCTTTGGAATAAGAGCTACTCTAAACTCGTTCTTCTTTGTTTCTTTAGGTATTCCAATTATCATTTTAAACAGATTAAAAAAGTCTAATCAAGAACTAACCCACATTTCTTGCAGAAAGTCTCACCTTTATCAAAACCTAGCTCAGTGTTCCCACAGTCAGGACACACTGTAACTTTCTCTTCATGCTTCAAGCTTTCCAGACTCTTATCCCCAACGCTCATACGTCTAAAAAAGAATTAAGGGTTTTTAAATGTTTTGGAAAACCAATGGGTTTTCCGAATACCCAGGAAATGCACAGAAATCTTTGATTTCTGGCACACCAAAAATCGCTTTGCGATTTTTTAGTGTTTTTAATTTCCACTGTTTACTGTTTTATTATAGAAATTTGTTAATAAGCCCTACTTACATGCTCTTCCTTCCCTACCATTATCACATTGTCAACAAAACTCTCTATTTTTGATTCGTGGCTTACAATAACTACCTGCTGCATATTCAATTGATCTAAAACATCTCTTACCTTATCAAGCTGCTCAGAGCTAAAGCCATCTGTTGGCTCATCCAACATTAAAATTTCTTTTGTTTTTATATCCACAACTATGTCATTTATTACTTTATTCAATGCCAGTCTGTATGATAAAGCAACCGCTGTTTTCTCCCCACCGCTCAGATTTTCAACATATGTCTCATAACCATTCTGCTCGATAACAGGAGTAAATTTATCATCCAATCTTACAGATATCGTCTCATCCTCTATTAAAATGTTAAACCATGTTTTAAACAGCTCGTTAAACTCCTTATAGACCTGCAGCATGATATGCCTCTCCATTGTGCCCATAAGATTTATGAAATAATTTTCCAGCCAGTTTTGCATCTCAACCAAATAACTCAATTTTGCCTTTGCCTTCAGTTTCTTGTCTATTTCAACTTCCAAAGTTTTCACTAGCCTCATTAATGAGTCATTTTCTTTTTCCAGTCCTACCTTTTCCATACCAAGCTTTTTTTCTTCTTCTAATGCAATATCAAACTGGGCCTTAACTATTTTATAGTCCTCTTCAGCATTTTTCATATCCTCGATTTTCTTATTAACCTCAATCTTCTTCATATTTATTTCTCCGATTTTTCCCTTCAACTCAACTTGTATTTTTTCCAATTTCTCTTTTTCTTCTCTTTTTTCCCTGACATTCTGCATTTTTAAATTTATTAATTCTATTTTGCTTTCTGATTTTCTCAATACCTCTTTTTCTTTCTCTGCAGAATCTAATTTATCCCTAAAATCTTTTTCTTTTTCAGAATAAAACTTTATGTTTTGCTCTGCTTCTATTATATTCCGGATTTCCCAATCCTTAATATAATTCTTATGCTCATGCTTTACATTTTGCAGGCATAAAGGGCATTTTTCAATCTCAGAAATTTTTTTAATTATTTCCTCTGATTTGTTTTTATTGATTTTGTACTCGCTAAGTTTTTGTTTTATATTTTCTAACTCTTCATTTAATTTTTTAACATTCTCTCCTAAATTTTTTATTTTCTCTTTTATGTTACCAGTATCTCTTATTTCCCCTTTTCTTAAATCCTTTTCAAGCTCTGCAATTTGTTCATTTAATCTTGATATTGTTTGATTATTGTTATTATGCTCATTAAGAGTATTGTTTAAATCCAATTCGAGAATTTCAAGATTTTTCCTTAACTTATTTAATTCATTGACTTTATTCTCATATATAGAGATTTTTTCCCTTTTTTTATCTAACTCCTGCTTCGCCCTTTCAGCTTTTGGCAGAATAATTTTTATTTTTTCTTCCAGCTCAGAAATTTCCTTATTCATAGAATTTAATTCTTTTTTCTTTTCCTCTAAATCCGATATAAAGCCCTCAAATTCTTTTCTTTTTTCTTTTATATTTCTTACAAATATTGATGTATTTTCCCTTATCTTCTTGTACTTGTCTATATTGAATACTTTTCTTAGGGTGTTAAGCCTTGCATCTTTATCTTCCGCAAGAATTCTTTTCATCTCTTCCTGGGGTGTATAAACAGTATACCTGTAAATCAGGTCTTTTCCTTTTGCAACCAAATCTTTAGGGTAACCTAGTAAATCAAATACCTCGCTTTTCATCTCAACAGGGCTTAATTCTTTTTTTATTCCATTAGTTATTATATAGCCAACTTCCTGTTTTATCCCGTTCTTGCCACGCTTTAAATTTCTCTTAACCACTATGTTTTTTCCTTCTAACTCAAAATTTAATTCTACAGAACCTTCATTTTTTCCATGCCTCAATAATGAGGAAGCAGGTAATTCAGAAGGCTTAGAGCCAAACAAAGCAAACTCTATTGCCAACAGGATTGTTGACTTACCTGAACCAATATCCCCAGAAAGAAGCAGCGATCCACTAGGAAAATCTATTTTTTGGTCAAGATAGCTTCTAATATTGTTTAGCTTGATTGATTTTAATAACATTTCCCCCTCAAACAAGAAATATGTAAAAGATTATAAATTTTTAGATATAGAAACGAAGTCAGGAGTTTTTACTATATCTTATTATTTTATCCAGCATATTTGCGTATCTTCCATTGCAATGCCTGCTGCTTTTGCTGTTCTTTTTTTCATTAAGCATATTATTCATGTTTCTTTTTGTTTCAGTTAATTTGTCCCTTGCTTTTGTCATTAATTAAACAATCTTCCTCTTCATCTCCTCAATAATCTCAACAGGGCCTGGATCAGCTCTGTTCCATAATGCTAAATAGTAGCTAACAAAGTCCCCTAAATAAATTGCAGAAAACATTCTTGCCAGCAGGCTTTCTCCTTCTGTCTGCACTTCCTCAACATCCACATTCACTTCCATAATTTCTTTGCACACATCCATTCTTTTCTTTATTCTTTCATTGTCATATTTATCCCGGATAATTACAGCAGCAAATTTCCTGTCCATGCTTTTGTAGCCAGCTATCTCGTTATGGTTCATCTCTGAAAAAACATTATAGAAAGCAGGCATCTTTGCATTCTCATTTATCTGGGTTTTCCATCTAAAAGCAATTGCTCCCAAAGCCTGAGAAGCGTAAATTATTGGTATTTTCTCTTTCAGTTTTTTAGATAATCCCTCTCCAGCATTATTGAATTTGTCTGTCTGCTTTAAAATATCCACCATTTCATTCAATTCGTCATTTTTTACCCCGATAATATTTGTATTGTGCAATATTCCCAGCATTGGAAAAAACAGATATCCTAAAGCAGCTCTTGGCTGCAGTCCAGAAGGAATTTTTATTGATTTCCCGCATTCATCTGCCAGTTTACCACCAGAAGTAATCCCAATTATTTGCGCCTTTTTTTCTTTCGCATCATTCAACGCACTTAAAGTTTCTTCAGTGTTGCCTGAATAGGATACAGCAAAAACCAGACTATTCTCATTAACAAAATCCGGAACCTTATAATCCCTATTAACATAAACCGGGATATTTATATCGCTCAAATAAATCTTTAACAAATCACCGCCAACTGCACTTCCACCCATACCTGTAACAACAATATTGTTTACATCACCAGAAGCAGAAATTCCTTTCGGCAAACCCAAAGCTTCCCTGCATTGCTTGGGAAAATCCTTGATCACTTGCAGTATATTTTGACTGTCTAATGCCATTTTAATTTTTTATTTTTATTTAGGTATAAATAATTTGCTATTTTATTTTTCTTTTTTTATTATTATAGGTAAATAACAAATTTTATAAATGGACATTTATTCCCCCTACATTGGAAATGTAGGTAGTTGCTTACCTGAATCCTAAATCATCAAACTAAATTCAATAATGGAGGCTTAAAATGGGGATGTATCAACATATTAGGGAGATTTGGAAAAAACCAAAAGAAAGTTTAGGGGATACCTGGCAAAAACGACTTCTAGAGTGGAAAAACCAAGATACTACTGTAAGAATTAAGCATCCTACTAGGCTTGACAGGGCTCGTTCATTAGGCTACAAAGCAAAACAGGGATTTATCCTAGTAAGACAGAGAGTGGATAGAGGTGGCAGACAAAGGGAAACAATAAGGAAAGGAAGGAGAAGCAAGCATTTCGGAAGAAGAAAAAATGTGGATAAAAGCTACCAATCAGTTGCAGAGGAAAGAGCAGTAAAAAAGTATCCTAATTGTGAAGTTTTGAATAGCTATTATGTTGGCGAAGATGGGGGTTGTTTTTGGTATGAAGTCATTTTAGTTGACAAATCTCATCCACAAATCCTTGCTGATCCAAGAATAAACTGGATATTTAAATCCAAGCATACAGGACGTGTTTTTAGAGGCTTAACTTCTGCAGCAAGAAAAAGCCGCGGCTTAAGGCATAAAGGTAAAGGTGCTGAAAAATTAAGGCCTAGCAGAACAGCTAATATTAAACGCAGGAAATACTATTGAGCAAGGTCAAGTTTAAGGTTTTTCAGCTCTCTTATCATATCTAAATAGCCATCTGCTACATCCTTGCTTTTTATTTCATTTATCTTGTCCCCAACTTTTTGAATAAACCTAGAAATCTCCTTTATCGCATTATCTTCATTTTTTATCACTATATTTACAACATTATTAACAATAAGCTCTTTATCCCCGCTAGGTTTATGGATATTCTTTTCCATTTTCCTTAAGTCAGCTAAAATGCTTTCAGCAGCAATTTCCGGATCAGACATATCAACTACTTTCAATATCTCCTTATCAGCACCATCATTGAAAAATATACTTAGTTCTACCTTGTTCTCTTTTGGAAAAAATTTTCCTATTTCAATTTTTTTAATTTCCAGGCTTATTATCTTCATTTTCCTTGTATTTAAAGTCCTCAAACAAATGGTTTGTATCGTCTTTCTTTTTTCCTTTTATCTTATTAATTATAAAACCCTTGGAGTATCTTGCAACAGTTCCGAGAATTATCAATATAAGGATTATTGTTGCAAGTGTTGGTTTTGATGCTACATACCCAACAACTGCTCCTGTAATTGCAGACATTCCATCAGCAGTTTTCTTTATCGCATCCCTGTTATCATCAATTTCAACATTTTCTATGATATTCGTCTGCTCAACAACCTCCTGCATACTTTCACTCTCATTAGTGCTGTCAACAGTAGTAGCTACCTCAACTGTTTCTTTTGGCAATATAACATCATAAGTTCCCTGCGGCACTTCTTTTGAAAGGTCAATTGTTATTTTTTCTCCTGGTTTTGAATCAATTTTTCTGTTTATTAAGTATTTTTTATCATCGCTTTCCAGAATTATAGTCACTTCATCCTTATACTCAACATTCCCGACATTTTCAATATATACAAAACTTCCATCCTGAGTCATTACAATTTTTCTTACATTTTCTATTTCAAAAGTGCTTTGCTCCTTTACATCTTCAAAAGTGCTCAGTAAAAAATAATTTCCCGGTAGTTGTGTTTTTTCTGTTCTAAATTCAAAATAATTAGAATTTTGTATATCTTTCTCTGCCATAAGCCTCTCACCAGAGTCAAAAATCCTGACATTTACCTTAGTCCCATTCATAATCTTGTCACTATGGTCATAAAGAACAACCCGTGCTTTTAAGGTATCACCTGGCATAAAAACATTGTTCTCAATGCTGTTTTCAATTCTTGTTGGTACAGACAATACTCTGATATTAATAATCTTGTCCCCATAATTGCCATATTTATCTGTTACAACAATAAGTAGTGGAATGTTTCCTGCTTCTGTATCTTTTTCTAAATGAATTATATGCTCGAACTTTCCAGCAATAACATCAACCTTTTCCTCTTTGTTTCTGAAAGATATCTTTGCCTCACCTTTTGACATAATTTCATTGCTGTATTTTCTTATTTTTCCTAAAATAATAACATCTTCCCCGGGTTTTGCTTCTAAATCACTCTCTGGAGTTATATTTATCTTGTCCGTCACAAAAAAATCTTTTGACCATCCACTATCAATATTTTCCCCATCAGTTGCTTCAAAATTTGACTTTAAACTGCATTTGGTAACCATTGACCTGGATAAAGAAAGCTCTGGAACAGTTAATTGTGTTCTAAAGTCGGATTCTAAATTTAAGGGTATTGCATAGTACTGTAAATTATAATTGTCACAAAAAATATGCATTTTAAAAAAGCCGTCATAATCCTGGTCTGGTTTAACTGATACAATAGGAACAATTTTTTCTCCAAGATTGTAAAGATCCTTTTCCGGAAGCGTTATGGTTATTTCACCAAAAGTGATTGGAATGATAAATAAGAACAAAAATTGTAATATTAAATACCTCTTTAAATATTTCATAACAACTTTACCGTAATAACTGATATAAATAGTTTACTGTTCGTTAAATAAATTTTCCAAAACCTTTAAATTTCCTTCTATATTCCTGAATACCAGGGGTAATAATGGATACTAACAGCAGTACTGGAACTTTTAGATTAAAAAAAGGCCTTGCAGAAATGCTTAAAGGTGGTGTAATAATGGATATTGTTTCTGCTGAGCAAGCCAAGATAGCTGAAAAAGCAGGTGCAGTAGCTGTTATGGCTTTGGAAAGAGTACCAGCAGATATAAGAAAATCTGGTTCAGTGGCAAGGATGGCGGATCCAAAGAAAATAAAAGAGATAATGAAAGCTGTTAGCATACCGGTAATGGCTAAAGCAAGGATAGGCCATTTTGCAGAAGCACAAATTCTACAGGCTTTAGGTGTTGACTATATTGATGAGAGTGAAGTTCTGACTCCAGCAGGTGAAAAACATATTGATAAGCATAAATTTAAGCTTCCATTTGTATGCGGAGCAAAAAATTTAGGAGAAGCCTTGCGCAGAATAAATGAAGGCGCTGCAATGGTAAGGACAAAGGGAGAAGCAGGAACTGGAAATATTATAGAGGCTGTTAAGCATATAAACCTGATTAATGAGCAAATTGAGCAGCTAAAAAATATGTCAATAAGAGAGTTAAAGAAAGAAGCCACTAAGATGGGAGTTCCCTTTACGCTTGTAGAGCAAACAAAAGATATGCAAAGATTACCTGTAGTAAACTTTGCTGCTGGAGGTGTTGCTACACCAGCTGATGCTGCCTTAATGATGCTTTTAGGGTGTGATGGAATTTTTGTAGGCTCCGGAATTTTTAAATCTCAGAACCCGGAAAAAACAGCTAAAGCAATTGTTGAAGCAACTACTAATTATGATAAACCAGAAATAGTTGCAAAAGTTTCTCAAGGTTTAGGGGAAGCCATGAAAGGTCTGGAAATTGAGAAATTAGAGCTAAAAATGCAGGAAAGAGGGCATTGAATGAAAGTAGGAATTCTGGCTTTGCAAGGTGACATAAGAGAACACGCAAGAATATTAACAAAGTTAGGAGCAGAGCCAGTAAAAGTAAAATCACCAGAAGCTCTGACAGATATTGACGCATTAATAATACCTGGTGGGGAAAGTACAACTATGGGCTTGTTAATGAAAAAATACAAGCTCGATACAGCAATTAAGGAAAAATATAAGCAAGGATTGCCAATTTATGGAACATGTGCTGGAGCAATTATACTTGCAAAAAATATTATCAATAGCTCACAACCAAAACTTAATTTGGCAGACATAAGCATAACAAGGAATGATTACGGAAGGCAAATAAACAGCTTTGAAGCTGAATTAAGCATAAAAGACATTGGAAACTTTAATGGAGTTTTCATAAGAGCCCCAGTAATCAAAAGCTTTTACAATGGCATAGAAATCCTTTCAGAACACAAAAACAAGCCAGTCATGGTAAAGCAGGACAATTTATTAATAACCACTTTCCACCCAGAGCTCACTAACGACACAAGAGTTCATGAGTATTTCTTAAACATGGCCCAAGAATATAAAGAGATTAGAGATGTACAGAGAGATATTGAAGAAGAGCCTGGGTTGTAAATAATAGGGTTTTATGGACTAAGCCTCATTTAGAGCCACCATAATATTATTAATCCCAGCAATATAAAGATAATTTGTATGCAAATGGGAATCCAATAAAAAATTGGATGATTTTGTTTATCTTTAGTACCATATGATAAAAATAAAGGATTCCCATAAACTGCCTTTCCTGTTTTTAATTCATAAACTACATATAATGACAGAACAAATATAATGATTAGCCATGTAATTTTTAAAGATGTGGAACCATCCATAATATAATTTATAATAAATAGAAATATTACAATTATTATCCAATTGCTTTAATTTTCATAATCAACCACGCCCCAAATTAACTGATTATATGCAGAATTATATATAAAACTTACTCATAGAACTAACCCCTAAGACTGTACAATGTACAAAAACCATACCTTTATATAGGGGTAAAGCATAGCTAGACTTAGTATACTGGAGATATACTTCTAGTAAATCTTTATGTATAACTAAGAAATATAGGTGAAAAAACAAATGGCATTTGAAGACCGAGGTTTTGGTGAAAGGAAAATGCACAAAGTTACCTGCTCTGATTGCGGTAATGAAGCAGAAGTTCCTTTTGAGCCAAAAGAAGGCAGACCTGTTTATTGCAGGGATTGCTACCAGAAGCACAGGAGATTTTAGATTTAATACTTCTAGGTTTTCTGTTTAGAACTGATTTTTTTCTTTATTTTTTTATTTTTTAATGAATTTTTTATTATTTTATTTATAATTTTTCATTGAATTTTTATTATTGTAATCTATTGTATTATTCTTTATTGGATTTCTCAGCTATTGAAACATTTATTTTGTCTCTAACTTATTGCTACTATGTCCCATAGAAGCAGTATTACTACAGTGAAAAAGAGCAACCCTATTATGAAATATAGTGGCCTTCCTTCCCGGTCTCTAGGCAAAGATTCCCTAATCACAGTATAAAGCAATGCACCTCCAATAAGCCCAAGCAGTATTACATTGCCTACTCCCCCTATATCAATAAACGTAGCTACAAGGGCTCCAAAAAAAGGAGATGCTGCAGAAAGTACCCTTATATAGTGTTTTTTTGTATGTCTTCTGGGTAAAGAATCTATGACAATATGCAACGTAATAGGTATAAATAAAAATATGCCATCTACAACATCTCTTTCCACTAGTTTGACCAAAATAAACCCGACAACAAAAAAATAGACAAAGGAAGTTGTTGAATGCACAAGCCTATGCTCTTTTCTCATTTCCGGCCCTGTAAAATTCTGCCTTATATACTTCTCAATTATATGGAACAAACCAAACCCGAATAAAACAGAAAAAAACAGCAGCCTGTTTATGGCTATAGCACTTGAATATATTTCAGGAAGTAAAACAAGGAATATGTAAGAGATTGAAACCCCTGCAGAAAAAGAGATAAATTTCATCTTATTCGGGCTTGCTTTTGAGAAAAACCCTTCTGTAAAGAAATCAACTGCACTCAATATTAATGCTAAAACATATCCTAATACCATTTTCAGCTATAGGATTTTTATATTATTTAATAATTACGATTTATTTTTCTATATGGGAATCAAACCAAAATATATTTAAAACTGGATAAATTTTAGTATTAAGGAGGAAATAATGAAACAATATCTTGATGCCTTAAGGTATATTCTGGAAAAAGGTACGGATAGAAAAGACAGGACAGGCACTGGCACTAAGGCTATATTTGGAATGCAGATGCGCTTTAACATGAAACATGGTTTTCCTGCTGTTACCACAAAAAAACTCGCATTCAACTCTATGAAAGCTGAGCTGTTATGGTTCATCAAAGGAAGTTCAGATGTTAAGGAACTGCAAAAACTAGGCTGTCATATCTGGGACGCAAACGCAGAAGCTGACTACTGGAAGCCAAAAGCTAAATTTCCAGGAGACTTAGGAAGAATTTATGGTGTTCAGTGGCGTAAATGGAAAACACCAGATGGAAAGGAAAATGACCAGCTTGCAGAGGCAATAAATCTTATTAAAAAAGAGCCTGACAGCAGAAGAATTATTGTAAGTGCGTGGAATCCTGGTGAATTAAATCAAATGGCATTACCAGCATGCCATACATTTTTCCAATTTTTTGTAGTAAATAAAAAGTTATCTTTGCAGATGTATCAAAGAAGCTGCGATATGTTTTTAGGAGTCCCATTTAACATTGCTTCTTATTCATTACTACTAAATATGGTAGCCCAAGTTACTAATCTAGAACCATATGAATTTGTACATACACTTGGAGATGCCCATATATACCAAAATCATTTTGCCCAGGTAAAAGAGCAATTAAAAAGAAAACCATTACCATTGCCACAATTAAAACTCAATCCAAATATAAAAAATATTGATGATTTCAAAATGGAAGATATTGAATTAGTAAATTACCAGCACCACCCTCCAATCAAAGCTCCAATGGCAGTTTAGTTCCATTAAAGTTAAGAAACACAATAACAATTATTTAGTTTAAATAAAAATTAATTTACAATTAAAAGATTAAATGTAATAAAAACAAAAATAATAAAAAATCATCAATAGCGACGCAAAATGATTGGTTTTTATTTAATAAATTTTTCAATGCCAAATAATATTAAGTTAAAAATAAAATAATGAGTTAACAAATAATTGTGAAAGACAAAATATAAACAAAAATTCATTGTAATAAAAATAATAATTAAAAAATAACCAAAATGATAATCTCAATTATTGCTGCAATGGGAAAAAACAAGGTTATTGGTAAGAATAATTCTCTTCCCTGGAAACTGCCTGCGGATATGAATCATTTCAAAGAGCTAACCACAGGAAAACCAGTCATTATGGGAAGAAAGACATTTGAATCAATAGGAAAACCATTATCCAACAGAACAAATATAATAATTACCTGCGATAAAAATTATAAAGCTGAAGATTGTGTTGTTGTGCATTCAATAGAAGAGGCATTAAAAGCTGCTGAAAACTATGAGGAAGTAATGGTCATAGGCGGTTCTCAGATATACAAAGAATTTCTCCCTAAGGCAAATAAGATGTATCTGACATTAATAGATGCGGATTTTGAAGGTAATGTATTCTTTCCCGAATATAAAGTTGAGGAATGGAAAGAAATAGCATATGAAGAGCATGAAAGAGACGCAAATAACCAATATAATTATATATTCTTGACATTAGAAAGAATTTAAACTTACCTTTAATTTTCCCGACAAACTCCTGTCTCTTTTGCAGTTTTTGCTACAGCTTCAGAAACTTTATGAACTACATTCTTATCCAGAGTGTAAGGCAATATATTATCTTTTGTTGGTTTTATGCAGCTGGCCAAAGCATTTGCCGCAGCTATTTTCATTTCATTGTTTATTTTGGTTGCTTTCACATCTAAAGCTCCTCTAAATGCACCGGGAAAGCCTAAAGAATTATTGATCTGGTTTGGAAAATCACTTCTTCCGGTTCCTACAACAGCTGCACCAGCTTCCTTAGCATCATTTGGCATTATCTCTGGAACTGGATTAGCCATTGCAAAGACTATTGGATTTTTATTCATTGTTTTTATCATGTCTTTTGTTAATATATTTGCTATAGAAACACCAACAAAAACATCTGCCCCAGCTAAAGCATCTTTTAAGCTGCCTCTAATACATTTTCTGCATTTCTCATTTCCTGGATCATATTTTTCATCAGCGCACTTCGTATTTGTTATTGTTGCTATTATTTTCTTTATTTCATTTAAATCATCCCTGCAATGGTAAATTACGCCTTTACTATCACAAAGAATAATATTTTTCACTTTAGTGCATATTTTTTTATCAATACCAACGCATAATAATAATTTAGTTACTGCAGTTCCTGCAGCTCCTGCACCATTTATAACAACCTTTAGTTCTTCTATATTCTTGCCAACAACTTTTGCAGCATTAATCAAAGCAGCCAAAACAACTATAGCAGTTCCATGCTGGTCATCATGCATAACAGGAATTCCAATGTCAAGCAGTGCTTTCTCTATCTTAAAGCATCTTGGAGCATTTATATCCTCCAGATTAATTCCTCCAAAACCAGGCGCTATATTTTTTACTATATTTATAATCTCATCATCATTCTGGCTTTTAACACAGATTGGAAAAGCATCTATATCTGCAAGTTCTTTAAAAAGAACGCATTTGCCTTCCATTACAGGTAATGAAGCCTCTGCCCCTATGTTTCCTAAACCAAGCACAGCACTTCCATCTGTAACAACAGCAACAGAATTAGATTTCATTGTATAATCATAAATGCTGCTTTTATTTGCAGCTATTTCCTTGCAGACCTCTGCAACACCAGGAGTATAAACTAAGCTTAAGTCCTTTTTTGTCTTAACCTCTACTTTAGACTTAACTGCTAATTTCCCTTTAGTTTTCTTATGAAGCTTTAATGCCTCTTCTTTTAAATTCATTTTCATAACAGAAAAAGTAATAATTAACTATTTTTAAAGGTTTTTATGTTATTTCCAATTTAGAATTAATCTACCCCGCAAGAGCCTCCCCTATAGCCTCCTTATCAAACCCAACTATTATCTTTCCATTGATTTCTGCTACAGGTACACCCATCTGGCCTGATTTCTTTACCATCTCTTCTGCAGCCTTTTGATCTTCTCCAACATCAATATTTTCAAACTTTATATTCTTCTCAGCCAAGAACTCTTTTAACTTCTTGCACCACGGACAGGTGGAAGTGGAATATACTTTTACTTGTGGTTCTGCCATTTTGTTTTATCCTCCAAATTTAATTTTATTAATTTCTAAAAATGTTTCTTATTATTTAAATGTTTTGATGCCAATAAGGAAAAATTTATATTTATTCTGATTATAAAAACAAAGAAATGAACAAGCTTCTATTCGGCACAGCAGGAATCCCAATAAGCGCAAAAGGATCTGGAACAGCAGAAGGTATTGAAGAAGTAAGAAATTTAGAGTTAGATGCAATGGAACTGGAGTTTGTCAGAAGCATCAACATAACAAAACAAAAAGCACCAGAAGTAAAAAAAGCTGCTGAAAAAAACAAAATTGTTTTGACATGTCATGCTCCGTATTTCATAAACCTAAATTCCTTGGAGAAAGCAAAACTAAAAGCCTCAATTTCCAGGATTTTAAACTCTGCAAGAATTGCAAACCTATGCGGTGCCTGGTCTGTTGCATTCCATGCCGGATTTTACCAGAAAAGTACAAGAGAGGAAACTTACAAAAAAATAAGAGAAGCAATAAAAGAGATAAGCAGGACTTTAAAGCATGAAGGAAATAAAATATGGATAAGGCCAGAAACAACAGGAAAAGGCTCACAGTTCGGCAATATTGATGAAATATTAAAACTAAGTCAGGAATTTGATAATGTAATGCCATGCATTGATTTTGCCCATGTTCATGCAAGAAGCAGTGGGAAGTATAATTCCTACAAAAAATTCTGCAGCATTATGCAACAAATTGAAAAAAAACTAGGTAAAAAGGGCCTTGAAAACATGCACATCCATATTACCGGAATAGATTATAGCCAAAAAGGTGAAAAACATCATTTAAATTTAAAAGAATCAGACCTTAAGTATAAAGAGCTTATCAAGGCACTAAAAGACTTTAAAGTAAAAGGTGTTGCCATAAGTGAAAGCCCCAATATTGAAAGAGATGCTATATTAGTAAGAAATATTTACAATAAAATCTAAAAAATTAAAATATACTTAGCTGTTAAAAACTACTAAGTAGCTTAGCCACATTCACATGGATCTTTTTCACAATTAGGGCATGTTTCTCCTTCTATTTCCATTATCATCACCTCTATAATTTTATATAGATTAATCTTCTTTTAATATAAAAACTTTATGAATTATAAACAAAAAGTATTAATAGTATTGTTTTTGTGTTATTGGAATAATCAAAATGAAAGAGATGTATGATACTCTTATAATTGGTGCAGGAGTTACTGGTTTAGCTGCTGCAATGTATGCAGGAAGACTAAACTTAAAGACTATTGTTCTAGGAACAACTTCAGGTTCAGAGCTTCCTATTGGAGGTGTAATAACATTAACAGATACTGTTGAAAATTATCCAGGATTTAAGCACCTTACAGGACAGGAACTAGCTGAAAAACTTGAACAACATGCTAAAGAATATAATATTGAAATAAAGGAAGAAAAAGCTGTAGAAATAAGTAAACGCAAGAAACTAAACTGTTTCATAGTCAAAACTGAAAAATCAAAGTATCATACAAAAACCATAATTTTCACAACCGGAGCTAAATGGCGCGAGCTGCCAATGAAAGGTGCTGAAGAATTCAAAAGCAAAGGCGTTCATTATTGTGCACTATGCGATGGCGCATTATACAAAGACAAGATTCTTGCTGTCATTGGAGGTTCTGATAGTGCAGCTAAAGAGGCCTTGTTATTAGCACAAAATGCAAAAAAAGTTTACATAATCTACAGGAAAGATAAGGTAAGGTCTGAACCCATCAACGCTAAATTAATTGAAAAAAACGAGAAAATAGAGGTTATAACAAACACTAATGTTACTGAAATCCTAGGAGATAAAATGGTAAATAAGGTTACTTTAGATAAGGCCTATAATGGAAGCAAAGAATTGGCATTGAATGGTATTTTTGGCGCAATAGGACATATACCTCTTTCTGATTTAGCAGTTAAACTAGGAGTCAAAATTAACCAGAAGAAAGAAATAATAACAGACAGGGAAAGCAAGACAAATGTAAATGGAGTTTTTGCAGCTGGTGATGTAGTAGATTCAGGATTTAAGCAAGCTATTACCGGAGTTGCAGAAGGTGTTGTTGCTGCTCATTCAGCTTATACTTACATTAATGAAAATAATTCTGTATGTTTCTTTGATGACAAAGAATACAAAAAATAAAT
>Ga0187833_10002166_pt1 | contig 21453 bp, 19 predicted proteins | sample ETNtaG_37_FD_167968 | JGI IMG/M metagenome (GOLD analysis project Ga0187833, IMG submission 167968) | Marine microbial and viral communities from oxygen minimum zone, Eastern Pacific Ocean - ETNP2014_SV_400_PacBio MetaG (Illumina Assembly) | ecosystem: Environmental > Aquatic > Marine > Hypoxic...
TGATGCCAAATTCTCTCATCCGATCATATGTTGACATGATCATTGTGTTCATTACTCCAAGGCTTGCAGCAATACCAAATATTAAACTAAAAAAGGTCCGCATAAAAACACTCATTTTTTCTGTCAGTAAAGCAATAGTTGGCATCAGTTGCTGCCAAGTTTCTACATCTATATTTGTTATTTTGTCAGATAAAAGTTTTTGTATTTCTTCAGATTCAAATCTTCCTTTTGAATTTAGAGCAATTTCATGAATTAAATTATTGGCAGAAAATAAGATATCAAAATCTTTTCTTAAAATCATAGCAGCTCCTCTATCAACGTTATCAGCCATATTTTTTAAGATGCCTGCGACATAAAAAAGTTCATTACCTAAGGAGCCATCAGCGCCTTGAACAAACACTACTAATTCTGTTCCTATGTCCGCTGCTATTGAGCTAGCTAATTTTCTGCCTAATACAATCTTTTTTAAAGATGTGCTAGTTAAAAAGTTTCCTTTATCGATATGGTTAGCAAAATCAAAATGCTGAAGTTCTAACTCTGGATTTATTCCCCAAAACTGCGTACCTGCTGATTTTGTTCCTGAAGAAATTAATCCAAACCCATAGCTTCGTTCGACCAAGCCGATATTATTTTCTTTTGCAACAGAATATATTTCTTCTGTATTTTGCAGTGATTTATATATTGAACGATCATCAAGATAGCCCTCGGCGTGAACCTGCACTTCGCCAATAATTAAATTTGTTGTGGTAAATTTAGCTTTTTCAATCAATCCCACAATCATAGATTGAAAAATAATTAGAACAGCAATACATAAAGCTACAGCTGAGATTGTCACATTGGTCCTTGTGGGATTGCGCCACAAGTTACGCCAACTGAGTTTTATTATTTTCATATCCCTTTTCCCATTCATTATTGTTGTAGCTTACGTAAAGAAAAAAAATCATCATTAATTGTTAAATCAAATTGAATTTTTTTCCACTGAATAGCTGTTGACTCGCCTGGTTCGTCAACTGGAATCATTGTCATTTGAGTTGGCATCTTCTTGCCGCCCATCATTTGAATATTTGTAAAATTGAGTGTACGCGAGAGCTGTAAATCTTCATCATAATAGATTATACTTAATGGAATATAATCATCGCGATAAACAATAACTTCTACCTTGCCCCAAACAACCGCCGCATCCTCTTTTGGAAAACATGAAATTTCTACAATATTTTTTTCCTCTCTTTCCCCTTCATAAGTTATAGAAAAAGTATAATCTTTAACCATACGTGATTGTTTAACTAGATCATCATTGGTAAAGTGTGATCCCATCCAAGAAGATGCCATCATGGAAGAAGGAATTTTAACAACACGCTTAATCTTGGGCATATAGTTCCAAACATTAGTATCAACGCGAAGTGTAGTAAGATCTTTTTCTTTTTTTGGCTTTAATACCCTGATCAAATGTTTATCTTCTCCTTTGGACCATTGCTCTAACGTAAGAGTTCTTTGCCAATTTGTTGTTGTCACTGACAAGGCAAGAGTGCCATAACTTGTATTTGAACGATAAAGATCATCAACACTATTAAGAATTTTTTCAGGATTTAAATCTGAGGCTATTGCAAAGTTAGAAATAAAAATTCCAAACAATATATATATCCAAACAACTATTAATCTTTGCATATTAGTAAAATTATTCTTTAATTATTTTCTGTTTTTTTGTTTCCACATATAACATTTGCTTATATCATTTCTTCCTAGATAATAACATTAAACCGCTTGTATGATTTTGTATTTTGATAAGGAAAATGGAATTAAAATTTTAAAAGTTTCTTGATCTCTTTCAAAGACAATTCGAAATCATCTTCAAAATCAATTGTTTTTAGGAAATTGCCGTCACTTTTTAATAAGAATATTAATGAGGTATGATCAATTGTATAATTTTCCTCATTAAGCGAAACTTTTTTTGAATACACTCCCCAAGATTTTGTTAAGGCTTCAATTTTTTTAGATTCACCGGTAATTCCAATAATTCTACTATTAAAAACGCTCAAATAGTTATTTAAGACCTTCCAATTATCTCGCTCTGGATCAAGGGTGATAAAGTAAGCATTTAGTTTATTTTGATCCTTGCCTAACTTTTCTATCAATAACGACAATCTATGTAGAGCAATGGGGCAAACGTTAGGACAGTGTGTAAAACCAAAAAACAAGACAGTTGGAAATCCAACGAAAGCTGCCTCGGTAATTTTGTTGCCATTAGAATTTATTAACTCAAAAGGAACTCCTAACTTTGCTCCAGACGAATAATGGGTTTGGAAATCTTTTTTAAGAATGGTGGGTAAAAATAAACCGATTAAGGTTAATATCAAAATGGAAAAACCAACTATGATTAATGCGCGTACCGAATTAATTTTCATAACTTAACTATTATCCTCTAATTTAAAACCCATTTTTTCAACATTAAAGATAACCTTAATATTGCCAGTTTTTTCAAAATATAAAGTTCCTTCATGAATTTCGCCCCTGATTATAGGTTTGGGCAAGTTCATAAACATAATATGATATCCTTTAGACTTTAATTCCACTGAACCATACGCAGGAATTTCTAATCCGTCTTTTACCTTCCTCATTTTCATCACATCATTTTCCATTTTCATTTCATGAATTTCGGAGGTTTTAGTAAAATCAACCGTTACTAAACTTAAATAATCAGTTTGATTGCCTGTGTTTACAATCTTCATATATCCTCCTGCCGACATAGCTCCCGGAGGCGCTTCAATAATATAAGGATGCAGAATTTTTAAATTACCTATTTTATATTCATGCGCCAATGAATTGGTTGTGCAAATAATAAATATAACGAAAAAAATAACTAGTTGTTTTTTAATTATTTTCATTTTCCAAATATGTAAAAAATATTGGTATCAATAGTGATTGCTTATTGTGCTTCAGCTAAATCACCATCTTTCCAGACTCCTTTTTCAACAGCTCCATTGATATATGTAAGGGTTCCTTGTCCATGGAATTTACCTTCTTTCCATTCTCCGACATATTTTTCTCCACCAGAATATGTGTAAGTTCCTTGTCCATTTTCTGAGTCATTTTTATATTCCCCAACGTATTCAGCTCCATCAGAATATGTATAAGTTCCTTGTCCGTCTTTTTTACCTGCTTTATATTCTCCGACATATTTTCTTCCGTCTGCCCATGTCATAGTTCCTTGTCCATCGAATAAACCGTCTTTATATTCTCCAACGTATTTTCTTCCATTTTTCCATGTTTCAATTCCTTTTCCATTTGGAAAGCCATTTTTCCATTGTCCATCATATTTGGCTCCATCAGATGTTGTAAAAATTCCATGTCCAATTGCTGAGCCATCTTTAAATTCTCCAATATGTTTAGATCCATCCAGCCATGTCATGGTTCCTTTTCCAGTTGGAAGACCATCTATAAATTTTCCAACAAATTTAGATCCATTTGGATATCTAAGAGATCCTTGTCCATGTCCGATTTTTTTGCCATTTTCAAATTTCCCAACATATTTGGTTCCATCTGGCCATGTTTCAATTCCTTTTCCGGTCGGCAAACCATTTTTCCATTGTCCAATGTATTTTGCTCCATCTGGATGTGTCATAGTTCCTTGTCCGTGTCTCTTACCATCTTTATATTCCCCAACGTATTTTCTTCCATTTTTCCACGATTCAGTGCCTTGACAATTTGTCCATTGTTTATAATCACTTCCTTTACATTCGGACAATAAGCTTTCTGTCCAGCCTATGTTATAAAAAAAAAATACCAAAAATATATAAAAGTATAGTTTTTTCATTTATTTCTTCCGTTTTATTAATTTACCTTTTTTCCAAATACCTTTGTCAATTTTTCCATCAGCAAAAATGTAAGTGCCTTCTCCATCTGGTATACTATCTCCCCATTGCCCAGTGTATTTTGATCCATCTGACATTGTGTAAGTCCCTTGTCCGTGTCTCTTACCATCTTTAAATTCTCCAACGTATTTATTTCCATTAGAGTCCGTTAAGGTTCCTTGTCCGTTTGGTAAGCCATCTTCCCATTTTCCGACATATTTCCTTCCATCAACGGTAATATTGGTTCCTTGTCCGTGATATTTATCATCCTTCCATTCTCCCACAAATTTGTTTCCATTAGCTGAAGTATGAGTCCCAATGCCTTGCCTCTTGCCATTTTTAAATTCTCCAACGTATTTATTTCCATTAGAGTCCGTTAAGGTTCCTTGTCCGTTTGGTAAGCCATCTTTCCATTTTCCAATATACTTTGTTCCATCTGAATATTCGATAGTTCCTTGTCCTTGGTATTTGCCAGCTTTCCATTCACCTTCATAAATATCACCAGATATTGGCAGTGGTCCAACTTTACCATAACAATCAGTCCAAGTAGGAAAATTATCTCCTTGACATGAAGGTAATAAGCTTTCTCCCCTTGCTATATTACAAAAAAATAAACTCACTAACAGTACAAATAGAATTTTATCAATAAGATAACGTCCAAACTTGATTTTTTTATACATTTATCTAAAAACCATCTTATAATATATATTGTTTTTTATGATCAAAAAGATTTCTATAATCATTTTAATTCCATTAATTTTTTTTCTCAATAATTGTAAAGCGCCCACAACGGTTGTTTTTGATGAAGGCAAACTACGTAAAGGTATGAGTAGAAAAGATATGGCCAAAGTACTTCGCTTTAGTGTGCTTACAGCACACAATCCTTTTAGGAGCAGATGTTTTCATGAATATTATCCTTTAAAAAAAAAGGAGATTATTTCAGGGAAACATTTGCTTACAAAAATTCAAAGTAATTTGGAGCCAGTTTATTATATCTTTGAAAATGTAACCATACCCTCACATAAGGCTAAATCCTTATTTGGTGGTGATAGCGAATGTTTACATGGAAATGGTACTTTAGAATCATGGGTAAGAGGTCATTATGAGGCCCTAGATTATGTTTCAAAAAATTAACTATAATTAGATTAAAAACTGACCAAATAAAATATTAGTTTGTTAAATATTTATTCAATAAATTGTTTCAAATTTGGTTCAAAATATTTGGGACCCTTCATAACTTTGCCTTTTTTGTTATAAATGGGTTTTCCATCCTCACCCAATTTACTCATATTTGATCTTTGTACTTCACTAAAACACTTATCTAAATCTATACCATAGGCATGACCTGCGCCGTAAGTAACATATAGAATATCTGTTAATGCATCTGCAATCTCTTTTAAATTTTTTGCTTCTATTGCCCTTTCAAATTCCTCTAATTCTTCATGAATTAGCTCATAACGTAATTTAATAATTTTTTCATTTGGAAACCTTGCTTTGACTTTAACCTCTTGACCAAAAGCATGCATAAAAGTTTTCACATCATCAAAATTGCTCATTTTTTTCCCCATTATTTTTTGTTATTTAATTATTTGATTATTTAAGATATTAATTTAATTATATTATACTAGAATATATTCAAATGAAATTTAGAAAAGAATTTGACAGCATGGGTTCTATTAAAGTTCCTTCTGATAAGTATTGGGGTGCCTCTACTCAAAGGTCAAATAAATATTTTGATATTGGTGATTTTTTAGTAAGACCAATGGTTATCAAATCAATTGCTATGATAAAAAAGGCTGCAGCTATAGTAAACACGAAAAATAAAGACCTTGATCCAAAAATTGGAAAGGCCGTTATAAGGGCAGCAAACGAAATTATTGCCGGAAAGCTAAATGACCATTTTCCTCTCAAAGTTTGGCAAACTGGTTCTGGAACACAAACAAATATGAATGTAAATGAGGTAATTGCTAATCGAGCAATTCAAATCCTTGGTGGAAAAATGGGAACCAAAAAACCAGTACATCCAAATGACCACGTAAATAAAAGTCAATCAACTAATGACGTATTTCCTACAGCAATGCATATGGCTATAGCAATTAGAGCAAGAGGCAAGTTGCTACCTTCACTAAAATTACTTCAATCAGAAATTAAGAAAAAAGTAAAACAATTTGGCAAAATAGTAAAAGTAGGACGAACTCATTTACAAGACGCAACACCTATCACATTAGGTCAGGAATTTTCTGGTTATCATGCTCAATTGAAAAAATGCATTGAAAGAATTGAAAAAGCTCTTGAGGAAATATATTTTTTAGCTCAAGGCGGAACAGCTGTTGGAACAGGCTTAAACACCAGAAAAAATTTTGATAAAAAAATAATCTCAGAACTAAGAAAAATTACAAAACTCCCGTTAAAACCGACAAATAATAAATTTGCTGCTCTGGCAGCTCATGATGCAATAGTAAATTTTTCTGGAACAATGAACACTACTGCCGTTTGTTTAATGAAAATTGCAAATGATATCAGATTTCTTGGATCTGGCCCAAGAGCAGGATATGGTGAACTTATTTTACCAGAAAATGAACCTGGATCTTCGATAATGCCTGGAAAGATTAATCCTACACAATGTGAAGCCGTAACAATGGTCTGTGTAAAAGTAATAGGAAACCATAATGGAATTACAATCGCAGGCTCACATGGGCACTTCGAACTGAATGTATTTAAACCTTTAATTATCCATAACGTCATGCAATCACTTCACATAATGGCGGATTCTTCAAAAAATTTTGCAAAATATTGTATTAGAGGATTAAAGCCAGACAAAAAAAAAATAAACCAATTGCTTGAAAACTCCCTGATGTTGGTTACAGCCCTTGTTCCCAAAATTGGTTACGACAATGCCTCTAGGATTGCTAAAAAGGCACTAAAAAATAGCACCACTTTAAAGGAGGAAGCTATTAAATCAGGATTAATTAATGAAAAGGAATTTTATCAACTTACTGATCCCAAAAAAATGATTGGACCTTGGTAATTAGTGAATCCAATTAACTTAATTAAAGAACGATCCGATAATTTTCCTTAAATTTGAATATTCTAAAATATTATTTATTGAATTTTGCGAAAAGATTTCATTAATCTTTTCTTGTAAAGGCAATAATTCGTTTTCATCTAATTTTTTTTGTTTCAATTCATTCTCAAAGTATATTTTATCTAATTTGATTTCATGGGACTCAAGATCAATTTTTCCAAGAATATTAATAGGTACTAAATCTATTCTACTTTTTTTGGGTATTAAAAAGCGTGAATAGAAAATACGAGAATTGTTTAAATTGATTTTGGTATTAAAAATAAATAATTTTTTTTTTTTTTGCTGTAAAATTTTACCAACAAGTTTGATATTGCCAATTTTGTTAATGAGTAATTTAATTTCCTTAACTACTAAAACTGTATTTTTAAATTCTAAATTAATATTACCTGAATTTATTATATTCGATGAAGACGCTATTTTATCAATATTGATATTTATTTTGCCATTAATTTTCTTATTAAATGGTATTAATTGACTTAGAAATTTATTATTTTTTGCAAAACTACTATTTAATATATTTTTAAATTTTAGAAGATTGACATCTAATTTTAAGTTAAAAGTTGAAAATGGAAACAATAATAAATCTCCAAATAATTGACCTTTAAAGTAATTATTTATTAATTTTGAACTCGAAATATTTAAAATTTTATTATTTAATATATATTGAAAGTAGATTTGATTATTAGGAAAAAAAACACTTGCTCTGCCATAAAAAATTTTTTTATTTTTTTTATCTGGATTTATATTTAATTTTGAATTTAGACCAATTTCAGGAAGGTTAATCGTAACGTTTTGTACAGAATTTTTATCAAAATTTTTATTTTGATAATTAATTTTTATTTTTGTATCAAATATTCTACCTTTAAGATCCAATTTATTAAACAAGCTTCTGCCAGAAATACGTAATTTTTTTATATCAATATTAAAAAGCAAATCTGTTTTATCTAATAGATTGATTTTACTTTTTGTTAATTGAATTGGCCTCTTATGTGACCTGTTGTTTAAATAGTTTTTGAAATTATTCATTTCTGATATTTCAATATTGACGACCGCTTTAACTAACTCAGCAGAATCAAAATCCAATTTTTCTAAACTCACCAATTTTTTAAATGGAATCTTTAAGATGACTTTTTCAGCGGAACTAACGTTATTGAAATTTTCTGATAGACCAAAAATTTTAACATTTCTTAAGTTTAATCTTGGAGTTGGAAAAATATTATATTTTGCCTTACTAGCAAGACTTAAATTTAAACCGAAATTTTTAAATATTTTTTTTTCTAAATCTGATTGATTGCTTTTATAATCGAAAAAGAAAGGTATTCCTAGATATATGAAAAGTATTAAAAATATAAAACTAAATACATAAAAAACAAAACTTTTAAGTCCAGGCTGATTTAATCTGATCATAAAAGAAATAGATAGGTATAATTTACTAACATCAAAAAAAGTATAAAATACATATTAAATGAAATACAGCAATTTAAATTATTTAAAAAATTTAAATGAAAATCAAAGAAAGTCTGTAATTAATTTAGATGGACCTTGTCTAATTGTTGCTGGAGCTGGATCAGGCAAAACAAGAGTATTAACAACAAGGGTTGTCCACATAATTAAAGAAAGAAAAGCATGGCCTAATCAAATTTTATGCGTAACATTTACAAATAAGGCTGCTCGAGAAATGCAAATTCGAATAAGTAAACTGCTTTATAAACAGGCCACTGCGATTCCATGGCTTGGAACTTTTCATTCAATCAGTGCAAAAATACTTAGAAAACATGCGGCTGCGGTAAATTTGAATTATAATTTCACAATTATTGATCGAGATGACCAATTAAGATTAATAAAAAATATTTGCAAGGGAGAAAATATAGATATTAAGAAACTATCTCCTCAATTTGTAATTGCTATTATTGATAAATGGAAAAACAAAGGATTGTATCCCAAAAATGTTATAACTAAAAAGGGTGATATATGGGAAAAAGAAATTCTAAATGTTTACAACATATATCAAGAAAAAATTTTACTCCTTAATGCATGTGACTTTGGAGACCTAATTCTACACTGTGTATCAATTTTTGAAAACGAACAAGACATTTTAGATATCTACTCAAACAATTTTAAATACATATTGGTAGATGAATATCAAGATACAAATTTTATTCAAAATAAGTGGCTTAATTTATTAACCAAAAAGCACAAAAATATTTGCTGTGTAGGAGATGATGATCAATCCATTTATAGTTGGAGGGGGGCTGAAATAAAAAATTTTTTAAATTTTAATCAATTATATAAAAATTCAATAAAAATTAAATTAGAACAAAATTATAGATCTACTCAAAATATTTTATCAACTGCATCAGAATTAATATCAAGAAATCAAGGACGATTAGAAAAAAAATTATGGACTAGGGGAGAGGAAGGAGAATTCGTTAAATTAAATTGCTATAAAAATAGCAAAGACGAAGCGATTAATATCTCAGATACAATTGAAAAAAAATTAAAAAAAAAGTTTTCTTATAATAACATTGCAATTTTAGTCAGAGCTATATTTCAAACCAGAGAATTTGAGGAAAGATTTTTAAAAATTGGAGTTGGATATCGAATTGTTGGTGGTACAAAATTTTATGAAAGAGCTGAAATAAAGGATTCTGTGGCATATCTAAGAATTGTTTTTCAAAAAAAAGATGATCTTGCATTTGAAAGAATTATAAATACTCCGAAAAGATCTATCGGCAATACAACAATAAAACAAATAAACGAATATGCAAGAAAACATGGACTTTGTTTAGAGGATGCTTCTCTAAAAATAATAGAAACAAACAAAATAAAACCTAAGGCAAAAATAGGTTTGCTTAGAATACTTAACCTTATAGCTAAATGGAGAAAAGATTTATTATCAAAGAAACATATCGAAGTAATGCAAATTATATTAGATGAATCTGGCTATTCCGAAATGTTAAAAAATAAAAAAGATATAGAAAGCGAAGCTCGTTTAGAAAATATTAAAGAATTGCTGAGAGGTATGAGAGAATTTGAAAATTTAGAAAGTCTCCTAGAGCATGTTGCTTTAGCAACCTCAATTGATGAAGATTGGAAAGGTAAAAAAATAAATTTGATGACAATGCATGCGGCTAAAGGACTAGAGTTTGATATTGTTTTTTTGCCAGGCTGGGAAGAAGGATTATTTCCGCACCAAAAATCATTGGAAGAAAAGGGAGATGCTGCCTTGGAGGAAGAAAGACGACTCGCCTACGTTGGTATTACCAGAGCAAAAAAGCAGGCCTATATTTCTTTTTCAATGAATAGATTTTATCAGGGTGAATGGATTGAAAATTTAGCTTCTCGCTTTGTTGAAGAATTGCCAAAAGAAAATATTGAGCAAAATCGTGCGAACGAAAAACATATTGATGATTTTGAATTTAACCAAGATATTTCTTTTGAAAAAGAAATTAGGAGTCCTGGTTGGCTAAGATTACAAAAAAAATTATATGAAAAAAAATAAATTATTAAGATTAAGAAAAAAATTTATAATTTATAATGTTGATGGATATATAATTTCAAAAAATGATGAATTTTTTGGAGAATATGTTAATCCAAATAATGAAAGATTAAGATACTTAACAGGATTTTCTGGATCAGCTGGACAAGCCCTAGTTTTAAAGAAAAAAGCATTTTTGTTTGTAGATGGTCGTTATACCCTACAAGCACAAAAAGAAACAATAAAGAATTTTAAGGTAGTAGAAATTTATAAAACAAAACCCTCGGAAATATTAAGAAAAAATAAAAAAAAATTAATTATAGGATTTGATCCGAAATTATACACTCAAGCTATATTAAAAAATTTATTTGTATCCAAAAACGTTAAATTAATTCCAATAAACACTAATTTGATTGATAAAATTTGGCCAAACAGACCCAAACCTAAATTTAGCAAATTTTTTATATTGAGAACTAAGCATGTTGGACAAAGTTATAAACACAAAATAAATTTAATTTGTAATATTTTGAAAAAAATAAATTTAAAAAATTTATTAATTACAGCGCCCGAAAATGTTGCTTGGTTATTAAACATCAGGGGTAAGGACAGCTCTTATTCTCCAATACCTAACTGTAATGCAATAATCAACTATAAAAAAAAAGTGACCCTTATTGTTGAAAATAATAAAATTAATAAAAATTTTAAATCTCAATTTGGAAAAAGTTTCAAATACTTAAATCCATCAAATGTTATTGAATACTTTGATAGTTTAGATAGTAAGGAAAATTTTTTAATTGATAAAACAACTTGTTCTTTTTTTTATAAAGAAAAAATAGCAAAAAAATTCAAATATGTTGAAAAAATAGACCCAATATTTTTTTTAAAAGCAAAGAAAAATAATGTTGAAATAAACAATACAATCAAATCTCATATATTCGATGGAGTTGCATTAACAAAATTTATTTATTGGATAAAAAATAATATAAATAAATGTAAAATTACTGAATTAAGCGCCCAAAAAAAACTAGAAAAATTTCGAAAAAAAAACAGAAATTATATATCTCCCAGTTTTAATACTATCTCTGGTTCTGGACCCAATGGTGCAATTCCTCATTATAGAGCAAACAATAAAACAAATAGAAAAATTAAGACAAATGATATTTATCTTTGCGACTCGGGAGGTCAATATCGTTATGGAACAACAGACGTAACAAGAACAATTTGTTTTCGCAAACAACCTCGAAGAATAAAAAATATTTTTACAAAAGTTCTAAAAGGACATGTCGGTGTGGCCATCTATAAGCTTAAAAAAAATACTACTGGAAAACAATTAGACATTATTGCTAGATCTGCCTTAAAAAAATCTGGCCTAGATTATGCTCATGGAACTGGCCACGGAGTAGGATATTTCTTAAACGTTCATGAAGGTCCTCAGGCGATCTCAAAAATTAATAATATACATTTAAAGGAGGGAATGATTCTTTCCAATGAGCCAGGATATTATGAATCTAATAAGTTTGGAATTAGAATTGAAAACCTAGTTTTTATAAAAAAAAACAATAATAAATTGAGATTTCAAAATTTAACACTCGCACCTATTGAAAAGGATTTAATTAACTTTAAATTATTAAATCAAAGAGAAAAAAAATATTTAAGCGAATATAGTAAAAAAATATATTTTATTTTAAATCCATATCTTAACAAAGATGAAAAAAACTGGTTGAGATCGTCTATTTATTGATAATTTTATTCCAATCTTTTTCAGTTAATATTTTTACATTTAAGCTTTTTGCCTTATTAATTTTTTTTGTTGTAGGTTTTTGTGATCCAACCACTAAAAAATTTGTTTTTTTACTAATACTACTGAGAATTTTTGCTCCCAGATTTTCAGCGATGGTTTTCGATTCTGATCTGCTATTATTTTCAAAAGTTCCTGTAAACATAATTAATTTTCCACTAAGTGGGGTTTTTTTAATCAAGGATTTATAATTTTCAATATCGAGTAAATTAATCAAATTTGAAACAACGATTGAATTTTGTCTATTTAAAAAAAATTTTTTCAACGAATCAATTTGTGAAGTGCCAATGCCATCAATACTATAAACTTCATCTAAATAATTTTGATTATTTGTGTTTAGTTTTTTGCAGATTTCAAAAAATTTTTGTACACTTAAAAAATGTTTTGCCAAAACTTTTGCATTTTCTTGCCCTATATGACGAATGCCTAAAGAAAAAATAAAACGATCCAATGAAATCTTTTTACTTTTATTTATTGAATTTTTTAAATTAATAATAGATTTTTCACCCCATCCTTCAAATTTTTTTAATATATTCAGATCCAAATTAAAAATGTCATATGAATATTTAATTAATTTTTTATTCCAAAAATTATCTATAACTTTTCTTCCAAGTCCTTCTATATTAAGAGCATCTTTTGATACAAAATGTTTTAATTTTTCTTTCAAAATAGCTTGACAGTTATAATTTGGATCAGGACATCTTGTTATGACATCTTTTTTTTTAGTATTGCTATTAAATTCCTTAACTACTTTTGAATTACACGAGGGACACTTGTTTGGAAAAATAAATTTTTTTGATTCAAATGATCTTTTATTTATATCAACTGAGATTACCTGTGGAATAACATCTCCGGCTCTTTGAATGGTAACAAAATCGTCTTTTCTAATATCTTTTCTTATTATCTCATCTTCATTATGCAAAGTAGCTTTAGAAATTATTACACCTCCAACATTAACGGGTTGTAGTTTTGCTACTGGAGTTAATGCACCCGTTCTTCCAACCTGAATTTCAATGTTTAATATTTTAGATATAGCTTTTATAGATGAAAATTTATGTGCAATTGCCCATCTAGGAGAATTTGAAACGTATCCAAGTCTATTTTGAAAATTTAAATCATTAATTTTGTAAACGATTCCATCAACATCGTATTCTATCTCTGATCTTTTGTTTTCGAGTTCAATATAGTTTTTCATTATATCTTCAATATTGGTAAAAACACTTTTGTATTGACTAACTTTGAAACCCCAATTTTTTAAAAGTTCTAAATATTCCGACTGAGTTTTAAATAATTTTTCATTAACAAATCCAAAACTATACGCTATAAATTGAAGAGGAATTTTTTTTGTTTCGAGTGGATTTTTTTGTCTTAATGAACCTCCCGCTGCATTTCTTGGATTGGCAAATTTATTGCTAATATTTTTAAAATCTTTTTTGGATATGTAGACTTCGCCCCTTACCTCGATATTTTCAGGAAATTTTGAACCCTTTAATCTTGTCGGTATACTTCTAATTGTTCTAAGATTTAATGTAATGTCCTCTCCTGTAGTGCCATCGCCTCTTGACAATCCTAATTTTAATTGTCCATTAACATAGTGAAGTGAAGCTGATATTCCATCAATTTTTGGTTCAGCAATAATTTCTATTTTATATTCGTTGCTTAGTTTCAAAAAATTTTTAATTTTTTTAAAAAAATCAATAATATCATTTTCGGTGAATGCATTTGAAAGAGACAACATGGGTGTCTTGTGTTTAATTTTTTTAAACCTACTTGACGGCTTATAACCCACTTTTTTGGTAAGAGATAATTTACTTTTTAGAAATTTATATTTGCTTTCTAATTTTAATATCTGAATTTTTAATTTATCAAATTTGTAGTCCGAAACAATTGGATCATCCTGATCATAATATGCCCTATTATACTCGTTAAGTTTAGCAATTTTATTAAAATACAAAACTTTGATTTTTTCTTTTTCCACTAGTTGCCCAACAATTTTTTGAATTTTTTTTTAATAAAAGAATCTTTCTTTTTTTTAGCAATTTTTCCACTTTTGTAAGATTTATTAAATATTCTGTAAGAATTTTGATACCATTCTCCAGAACCATAGTTATATCCAAGTACAGCCGCAACTTTTTCTGCTTCATCAACTAAGCCAATTTTGTAATAAATTTCAACTAGCCGATGTAATGCTTCTTCAATATAAATTGTAGTGTCATAATGCTTTACAACAAACTGAAAACGATTAATTGCTGCAACCCACTTTTCCATTTTTATGTAATATCGTCCAATATACATTTCTTTTGCGGCCATTTGATCAACAATTAATCCCATCTTCCATTTGGCATCAATTGCATAGTCTGTGTTGGGATAAAATTTTAAAATATATATAAATTTTTCACGGGCCTTTACCAAAGGTTTTAAATCCTTTTTTTCATCATATAATTGCTCAAAATAGCATATGGCAATTAGATAATGGGCATAAACTAAATTTTTATCTTTGGGATAATTTTTAATGTGACGTTCCAAATTAAAGATAGCATCATCATAATAATTTTGAGTATATAATGCATAAGCAGACATCAATGATGCTTTGGCAGCCCAGATAGATTGGGGGAAAAGAATTTCTGCTTCATCAAATTTTTTTGATGCAAAAAGTGCATCGCCCAATTCTAGCTGTTTCATTCCTTCTTTATAAGCATCAACCATTTCTGTTTCGACATCTTGAGTCAAAACTGCCTCAACTTTATTTTTGTCTTTTGAACATGAAAGAACAAAAATTAAACATGTGAATAAAAAAATAATAATTTTAGACATTGATAATAGAATTTATCAAATTTTTTTTAGATTTAAAATAGACTGAAATCTATGCGCTCACAGCCACAGGTCTGCTATAAAATGAACTATTTAGTAATTTTTTTTCTTTAAATTCTACCACTGAAAAGTATTTGCTATCTGATAAAAATTTTTTTAGTAATGCATTAGTTAATTGATGACCACCCTGACTACATTTTATCTTACCTAAAATTTTATAATTGGCTAACATCAGATCACCCATGCAATCTAAAATTTTGTGCATTACAAACTCATTTTTATGTCTCAATCCTCCTTCGTTGAAAACTTCATCGTCTCCTACTACGACTGCATTTTCAAGTGATCCGCCTCTTCCAAGACCTAACCGCCTAATCTTTTCTACATCTTCGAACAAACAAAAAGTTCTAGAATTATAAATTGAGTCAAGGTCGCCATTAGACAGACAAACAGATTTCCTCTGCTTGCTAATAATTTTATTTTCGTATACAATTTCAAAATCAATCTTTAAATCATTTTCATAAGGTTCTATCGATATAAATTTGTTATCAATAGCTAACTCACATTTTTTTAAAACTTTTATAAATTTTCTTGAAGTGTCATAATTTTTAGTTCCAGTTATTCTAATTTGATAAATAAATTCTTTAGCTGAACCATCCATAATAGGAATTTCATTTGAATCAATTTCCACCAATAAATTGTCAATCTCTTCTCCATATAAAGCTCCCATTAAATGTTCAATCATTGAGGCATTAACTCCAAACTCATTTTGAATATTTGTGCAGAGAACTGAATCGGTAACATTATCGACGATGGCGGGAATCAAATTTTTTGTTCTTAAATCAATTCTTTTAAAAACTATTCCGTGATTTGGTGCCGCGGGAACAAGTTTCATATTGACCTTTTTACCATTATGCAGACCAACACCCTTAAATTGAATTTCGCGTTTAATCGTTTTTTGATAAAAACCAGGCATAAAACCTTTATAAAGATCAAATGTAAGATATTAAAAACAACAATTGTTTCAAAAAAATACAATAAAAAAACTAATTAAAAATATTGAAAATTCTAGTAAAAAAACCATTTTTATCCTTTTGCTTTTTATTTGGTACGGCAATTGCCTCTGAAACAAAACCTTCTGTTAGCATTTTTGCTGCACCATAACAGGCTAATAATTCTCTATTGACATTTCCAAAATGTTTGAAATTGCCTAGGTTAGCATCAAAAGTATAATCTGGTGACTTAACGTTAACTATTTTTTTTAAATCATTTAATTTCGACCCTTCTCCTGTAAGAATCAAATTTTGTTTTATGCTCTCGGTTTGCAGAAAATTTATTTCTTTAAATATTTTATTTAGAATTTCATCTAATCTCGCTGAAATGATATCTTTAACAAATTTAGATGAAATCTTTCTAAATTTGGTCTCAGAGAAATATTTATCAGATAAAAATCCATTATTATTTAATTCCTTATCTAAATTATCAATTGTTGATATATCTTTTTTGATTAATTCTGATTCAATTTCAGATAAATAACAACCACGGGAAATATCTTTTGTGATGTGATTTGATCCTATCGGGAAAGAAGAAACATACACTAAAGAAGAATTTTTAAATAATGCCAAGGAAGTTTTTTCATAGCCCATATCAACAATGCCGCATCCATAATCAATTTGATCTTGGCTAAAACAACAAATGCCTGAAGCATAAGAACAAGAAATAAATTTATCAATTTCAATATCACAAGAGTGAAATATTTCTGAAATATTTTTTAAAATATTTTTTGGAACACTAAGAAAAACATTTTCTTGACTAAATCGATCTACATAAATATTTAAAGGCAAATCCTTAAAAAGTTTATTGTCAACTACATACTTATAATTAAATATATGAATGTTAGATAATCTAGGATTATTTAATTCAACTTGTTTTTTTGCCTCTTTTAAAAGAAAATCAACATCATTTTTTTCTATTTTAGATCCATTAATTTTTTTAAATTTGGTCAATCTGGTAGTAATAATTTCAGTAGTATCAATTAACACATTAATTTTATTTAAGTTAATTTGTGATTTTTTTTCCGCATCAACCAAACATGAACGAACAGAATCAATTGCATCATTTAAATTAATGATAATTGAATTGTGTATGCCCTTTGATTTTTTTTTAGAAAAACCAATAAGTTGCGGTAATCCATCTCTACCAAATGAAAAAATAGCACATTTAAGATTTGAGGTTCCTAAATCAATTACTGCAATAACTTTTTTATTTTCCACTATTGAGTGATAATTTTATTATTAATTCTTAAATCTATAACGGAATATTTATTAAAATATTTATTATTCAAAAGTTTATTAGCTACTTTTACAGCTTTCTTTAAATCTTTTGAAGGAAATTTTATTATTTTTTGATTATTTATAACTAAATCCCATCTATTGATTTGAAAAAAGTAATAACCTGATACAATGCTTAAATCAAAATTATTTAATTTAAGTAATTTTTGAAAATCATTGAAATAATATTCTGCATTTTTTCCGTAAATGTTTGGCAAATTTTGATCAGTCAAATAATCTGCAAAGGGGATAAGATTATTATTATCTGCTAAAAAATATTTTTTTTTATCTTTTACTAGCTTTGCAACCAAAATAACTTCGTTTAATTTAATATTAATTTTATTTGGATATTGTTTTTTAATTATATATTCGTTTATTAATTTATTTTTATTTATAATATCTTCAATATCTTTACGCTTTATTAGGAGTAAATTTTGTCCTAATAAATCATTTAATTCACGTTTCATTGCTATATGATCAACTTTTTTATACCCTGATACTTCAATCTCATTTAGCTGAAAGAAAACTTTGTTACCGAAAATATTCGTCTTTTCAAAAAAACTTATCGTGGACAATAAAATAAACACCAAAATATAAAATAATATTTTAATTTTTTTATTACCTATTGTAACCTGCATCTTTAACCATCCATTCAACTAAATTTTCAAATTTAATGCCCTTATAAGCAGCTATTTCAGGTACTAAAGAAAGATTTGTCATTCCTGGTTGTGTATTAATCTCCAATAGAAAAAATTTATTATTGTAGAATATAAAATCACTTCTAGTCACCCCTTTGCATCCTAATGAAAGGTGGGCTTTTCTTGCAATTCTTAAAACCTCTTTGTATTTTTTAGGTTCCAAAGGAGCTGGCATAATATGTTTGGTTTTTGCCTTACTTGAATATTTGGCACGGTAATCATAAAATTTTCTTTTAGGTTTAAGCTCTATAGCGCCCAAAGCATCGTTATTCATGACGGCTACTTGTATTTCTCTTCCGGGAATATATTTTTCAATCAATATTTTTCTATATTTTCTTAATTTTTTTAAATTTTTGTTTAGATTTTTTTTTGTACAAATATAAACATCTATACTTGAACCCTCGTCAATTGGTTTAATAACAATAGGAAAATTAATTTTTGATTTTTTTATCAAGGTACGAATATTTAAACTGTCATTATAATTATATACAGAAAATTTTGGAACGTTAATTTTCTTATCAAGAAAGATTTTTCTGGATATTAATTTGTCAATGGCAATACTCGAAGCAAAAATTCCTGAGTGAGTATATTTTATTTTTTCCGCTTCTAGAATACTTTGGACATAACCATCTTCGCCAAAACGACCGTGTAAAGCATTAAATATTATTTTTGGTTTTATTTTTCTAATTTCATTAATAAAATTTCCTTTTGGATTTAAAACTTCAACTTTATATTTCTTTTTTCTTAATGCCTTTACACATGCTCTTCCGGACAAAATGCTGATTTCTTTTTCTCTCGAAATTCCCCCCATTAGAACCAAAATAGTTTTCTTCATTTTTTTTCACCAATAATCTGTAATTCCAATTCAAGTTTTATTCCAGTAGTATTGAAAACCTTTTCTCTTACAATGTTAATCAAATTTTCCATATCATTTGAGGTTGCCGAATCCCGATTAACAAAAAAATTGCTATGTTTTTCAGAAATTGTGGCATCCCCAATTTTCGTATTCTCGCATTGTGCCTCATTGATAAGTTCCCATGCCTTTTTTTGTGTTTGATTGGTTGGGTTTTTAAAGGTACTTCCGCAAGTTTTAACTCCCGTTGGTTGTGATTTTTTTTTAAACGCTAAAAGTTCTTTCATTCTCTCTTTAATTTTTTTGCCGTCTTGTTTTTTGCCCTTAAAAGTTCCGCTTAGAAAAATCAAATCATCAGATAAATCTGAGCCTCGATAAAAAAAATTGATTTTTTCAGACTTAATCGTTCTCACAATCCCATTGCAGTCTAGCGCCTGGATTGAAACTATACATTTTGAGATATCGTAGTCATAACATCCTGAATTCATTCTTATTGCACCACCAATAGAACCAGGAATACAAGAAAGAAATTCTAGTCCAGCAATAGAATTTTCTAGTGCAAAATTTGATAACTGCTTATCTAACACAGCGGAACCTGAGATTATTGTATTATCATCAAGTTTGGATAAATGTGAGAAATATTTTCCAAGCTTAATAATAACGCCATCATATCCCCCATCTCTGATTAATGTGTTCGAACCAACTCCAAGAACTTTGATTGGCAAACTACTTGAAAAATTTTTAAAAAAAAAAATTAATTCTTCTAATGTATTTGGTTTAAAAAAAACTTTAGCTGGACCTCCTAGTTTAAACCAATTTAATCGCATCATATCATATTCGTAATGAATTTTTCCTGGTAATTTTTTTGATAAATCTTGAACTTGTTTTGATATATTCATAATTTTTTTGATATATTTCTAATCCACGAAGATATACTCCCGGCACCCATGCATACTACTAACTCATTATAAAAAAGATTTTTTTTAAAATAATTTAGTAAATCATTTTCCGATTTTAATATTGCTACTGTTACGTTAGATTTTTTTATAATTAATTTTCCGAATGAATGGTAATCAAAATATTTATTGACCTTTTCGCCGGCCGGATAAACCGGACATAGAACAACCTCGTCACAAAGCTCAAATGCCTTTGCAAATTCTTTTTTTAATAATCTGACTCGAGAGAATCTGTGGGGCTGAAAAACAGAAATTATTTTTCTAGAACGGTATACTGACCTAATGCCATCAAGTAAAGAGTGTATTTCGGTTGGATGATGAGCATAATCGTCGTAAAAATCAATTTTTTTGTAAGAAAATATTTTATTGAATCGACGTTGAACTCCTTCAAAATTTTTTAAAGCATTTTTTATTATATTTATTTTGATACCTAGGCTTAACGCCACCGCAACTGCTGCTGTAGCATTTTTTATATTATGGTTCCCAAGCAAAGGTATTTGTAGATTTTTTAAATTTTTTTTAATTTTTCCAACTAAATTTAATTTAATATTAAAGCTTGAATTATTAAGTTTTTTTCTAACATTATTAATTTGAAAATTTGAATTTTTATCAAAACCATAGGTTAAATAATTATTTATTTTTAAATTTTTAATTAATACTTTATTATTATGATCGTCTCTACAAATAATTGACTTCCCCAGGGAAGGGGTTTTTTCAACAAATAACTGAAAAGATTTTTGTAAAACTGCTAATTTTTTATAAAAATCTAAGTGTTCTTTATCAATGTTTGTAACCACAGAGTATGTTACGGGTATCTTTAAAAAACTACCATCTGACTCGTCTGATTCTACTACGCACCATTCACTTTTTCCCAATTTCGCAGAATTTTTCAGAAAATTTATGATTCCACCATTAATTATTGTTGGATCCAGTTTTGCTGCAAATAAAATGCTAGATATTAAAGAAGTAGTAGTCGTTTTTCCGTGAGATCCCGTAATAACAATATTTTTTTTTAATGAAATAATGTTAGCAAGCATTTTACCACGTTTGTGAATAGGTATTTTTTTTTTTTTAGCTAATAAATATTCAACATTATTTTTTTTAATAGCAGAAGAAATAACGAGCATGGTAACCTTTTTAATATTTTTCTTTTTATGACCAATAAAAATCTTAATGCCAAATTTTCTTAACCGATCTGTATTTTTGCTTTGACCTAAATCGCTACCCTGTATCATGAACCCCATGTTATGCATTATTTGCGCTAATCCACTCATGCCAATCCCGCCAATGCCAACAAAATGGATTACTTCATTGCTTGTCATTTTCATTAAATTAATTTTTCCATTTCTTTTTCTATTTTTAAAAGGGTATTTTTGCTATCATTTTTAAACATATTTTCTCTTTTCGAGCTTAATTCAACATTATTATCTAAAATTTTGATCAGCATTTCTTTCAAATTATTGAATGATAAATTTTTTTGCTCTAATACCCAGCAACATTCTTTTTTTTCATAATAAATTGCATTTTGATATTGATGATTATCTTTGGCAAATGGGTAAGGAATAGCAACAAATGGTACCCCTAAAAATTCAAGTTCTC
>Ga0187833_10002167_pt1 | contig 21449 bp, 23 predicted proteins | sample ETNtaG_37_FD_167968 | JGI IMG/M metagenome (GOLD analysis project Ga0187833, IMG submission 167968) | Marine microbial and viral communities from oxygen minimum zone, Eastern Pacific Ocean - ETNP2014_SV_400_PacBio MetaG (Illumina Assembly) | ecosystem: Environmental > Aquatic > Marine > Hypoxic...
CATATATATTTTCAATATGAAGTGTGATGCCCGCTGCTTGAGAAAAAGCTTGGAACCACTCCTTAAAAAGCTCTGTATCCATTTCTCCTAATTTTTCTACCTTCAAATTAACTTTCCAAATTAAATGTGGTCTGTTGGAAACATCTATAACAACTCTAGTTAATGTTTCATCCATTGGTATTAATGAATGAGCAAATCTTTTTATTCCTTTTGAAGAATGAAGAGCTTTTTTTATACACTCTCCCACAGCGATCCCAGTATCTTCAGTAGTGTGATGTAAATCTATATGAGTGTCACCTTTTGCCAAAATTTTCAAATCAACTAAAGAATGTTTGGATAATTGTTCCAGCATATGATTTAGAAAACCTATTTTGGTGTCTATTTTATAAGAACCGTTACCATCTAGATTTACCTCAACGCTGATGCTGGTTTCTTTGGTTTTTCTTTTTGTTTTAGCTTTTCTTGCCATGCCGCATTTCTGTAATAACAGGGTATATAAGTAATTCGAGAATATATCAATAAAATGAACTTTTAGACTTGAAGATGCTAAATAAATCTCCACATAGAGTATTGCTATGAATAATGCTTCAAATTGGCATGGAACTACAATTGTCTTAATCAGAAAAGGCAAAGATGTTGTTGTGGCTGGAGACGGCCAAGTAAGTCTCGGCAATACGATAATTAAGGGTACTGCTAAAAAAGTTCGTAAAATTGAAAAAAGAAATGTCATAGCTGGTTTTGCGGGATCAACTGCTGATGCTTTAACTTTATTTGAAAGATTAGAGGCCAAGTTAGAAAAACATGCAGGTAATCTTACAAGAGCTGCTGTTGAATTAGCAAAAGATTGGCGAACAGATAAATATTTAAGAAGATTGGAAGCTCTAATGGCAATAGCCGACAAAGAAAAAAGTTTTATAATTTCTGGTACAGGAGATGTCCTTGAACCTGAAGAAGGAATTATCGGTATAGGATCAGGTGGAAATTATGCTTTAGCTGCAGCAAAAGTATTAATGGATTCAAAAATGTCTGCGGAAGAAATTGCAAAAAAATCAATTCAAGTTGCATCTGAAATATGCGTATTTACTAATAATAGTATAACCTTAGAAAAAATTTAGTTAGATGAAACAAAAAACAAATGTGACTCCATTACAAAAAATTGAATCTTCGGATGAAAAAAATGATAGATCTATAGTTTCATCTCTATCTCCAAGAGAAATAGTTTCAGAATTAGATCGATATGTAATTGGTCAACAAGCAGCAAAAAGAGCTGTGGCAATTGCCCTAAGAAATAGATGGAGAAGACAAGCGCTGGAAGATGATATGAAAGATGAAGTGTTGCCAAAAAATATTCTTATGATAGGTCCTACGGGTGTAGGAAAAACAGAAATATCAAGGAGGCTTTCTAAATTAGCCGAGGCTCCTTTTATAAAAGTTGAAGCTACAAGATTTACAGAAGTTGGTTACGTGGGTAGAGACGTGGAACAAATAATTAGAGATCTGCTTGAAATTGCAATAGCTATTGAAAAAGAAAGAATGAGAAAAGAAGTGCACACAAAAGCTCAGCAAGCTGCTGAAGAAAGAGTGCTTAATACACTTGTTGGAAACAAAGCTAGCGTTGCTACTAGAGAAAGTTTTAGAAAAAGATTAAGAAATGGCGATCTTGATAATAATGAAATTGAAATTGAAATAAGCGATGCGCCAAATCTACCAAGTTTTGAAATCCCAGGAATGCCAGGAGCTAATGTTGGAATGATAAATATATCTGAAATGCTAGGCAAAAATATTAAAAAAGGTAAAAAGAAAAAAATGTCAGTAAAAGAATCTCATGAAATTTTGATTGCTGAAGAATCTGACAAAATGATTGAACAGGATACAATTATAAAATCTGCAAAAATTTCAACTGAAAATAATGGAATTGTTTTTTTAGATGAAATTGACAAGGTGTCAGCAAGGGGTGATCGTATTGGAGGGGACGTTTCGAGAGAAGGCGTTCAGCGTGATTTACTCCCATTAATTGAAGGAACAACAGTTAGCACAAAACACGGCACTGTAAAAACTGATCATATATTATTTATTGCATCTGGAGCTTTTCAACTTGCAAAACCATCAGATTTATTACCTGAACTTCAAGGAAGATTACCTATTAGGGTAGAATTAAACGCTTTAACTAGCGATGATTTTAAGAGAATATTAGAAGAACCAGACAATAGTTTAATTAAACAATACACTGCACTTTTAAAAACAGAAAAAGTTACTCTTGAATTTTCAAAGGATGGAATAGAAACAATAGCAAAACTGGCAACAGAGATTAACTCTACTATAGAAAATATCGGCGCAAGAAGACTTTATACCATAATTGAAAAAGTATTAGACGAAATCAGCTTTACTGCAACAGATAGAGGCGGTGAAAAAATTATAATTAATAAAAATTACGTTACAAAAAATCTTGGTGAACTTGCAAAAGATACTGATCTGTCAAAATTTATTCTGTAAATTTTTTACTATTTTTTAAAAAAATATAAATAGCTCCTTCTCCTCCGTCTTTTAAATCTGCCTGGACTATTCTGCTAATTTTTTTATTTAAATTTTCATCGTTTTTAATATATCCTGGCACAGAATATTTTAATGTGCTTAATTTTTCTGAAAGATAAGGATTATCATAAGATTTTGACCTTAATCCTTTTCCGGTCACAACCAAAAGTTTTTTATAACCACCGTTAAAGGATTTAATTATAAAATTTTTTACCATTTCATTGGCTTCAACTAATGAAGAGCCGTGTAAATCTAGTTTTTGAACTTTATTTATCTCAGTATTTCTCCTTAGAAGGTCTGATTCTTTAGCGCTGACATTGACCATCTGTTTTGTAAACCTAATCCAATCCTTTTTATCTTTAGATGTAGCAAATTGCTTCTTTTTCACTATTTATTTGATGTCTCAACTAAATACCATGTGGGATCTTGGCTCCACATATTTTTCGAAAATTTCCAAACGTCATTAACAGTTTTTATTATATCTGGATTTCCTTCAATTATTTGATTATTTTTGTCCTTCACGCAGGTTATTATTTCACTAACAAAATTTACAGTTACTTTGTAAATATTCTCAATTTTTTTAAGTTCTAGTATTTTTGAGGATTTAATTCCTATAAAAGTAGTTTCGTATTTAAGTTCTTTTTTATTTCTTTCATCTATGACTTGTGAAAAATCATTAAACAAATTTTTTCCCAACAAACTTTTTAATGATTTTTTATCTCCTTTTGTAAAAGAAGTAATTATTTGTTCATAAGCAATATTTGCACCTTTTAAAAATTGTTTTTTTACTTCTTCTTCAACATCTCCAGTTTTTATAGCTTCGTTATTTTCTATATCCTTAAGAATTTCCATACTTTTAGGGAAATGCTTGCTCATTGACTTTCTTTGATGACCTGTTTTTCTTCCCAAAATATTTCTAAGTCTCAAGATTATAAAACCCGCAAACATAGCTAATAAAATTATATCTATGAAACCAAATTGATTGCTCATGTGTTTTTTTGATTATAATACCTAAATCATGTAGTATGCAAACACAATCAAAAAGACAAATGAACGCTGTAATTCTTTTTATAATCTGCGTCCCTTTAATAGAAGTTTATTTAATGATTAAAGTTGGAGGTATGATTGGCACTTTAAACACAATTTTCTTAATTTTCTTCACAGCAATAACAGGAGTGTTTTTTGCAAGATTAGCAGGTTTAAGTGAGATTAGATCGGGTTTTAATCAATTAATAAAAAAAAAGATTCCAATTTATGAAATTATATCAGGGGCGGCTTTGGCTTTTGCAGCATTACTACTTATCACTCCAGGATTTTTAACCGATTTAATTGGTTTATTATTAATAATACCTGTAACAAGAAAATATTTTATTTTATCTATGGCTTATAAATATAGAAATAAAAAAGCAAATAATAATGAAAACATCATCGAAGGAAGTGTTGATGAAACCCAACAAAACCACAATAATAAGGATAGCTAGATGAGTTATAAAATTATATCAAAGTTTATAAAAGATATTTCTTTCGAAATACCAGATGTCAAAACTTATGTTATGCTAGAAAAAGAAATTTTAAATTATAATTTAAATTTTGACATCAAAAGTAAACCTTATAAAGAAAATATAATTGAAGTTAGCACTATTTTAAGGCTTGTTCCCAATCAAAATGTTAAACATAAAATGCTAACTGAAATTAATTTAACTACTTTAGTTTCTATAGAAGAAAAAAGCAAAGAAGAATTAGAAAAAATTATTTTGATAAAAATTCCTACAGAAGTTTATCCTACTTTATATGAAACTTTTATTTATTTATTTAAACAAGCTGGCATAAAGGATATCAATATAGAAAAACGTGTTGATTTTGAAAAAATGTATAATGAAAAGAAAAAAAGTTAATTATAGTTGTTTTTCGGTAACTGTGATTGTAGATATTTTTTGTGAAGCTTTAATTCATCATCGCTAGGCTTAACTATTTTTCTTAACATATTGTTGTTTTTTCTAGTACTATAACTAAATTTTAAATCAGCAACCCCACTACTTTTCAAATCTAATTTTGGTTCTTTCTGATCCAGTAGATTAACATAAACCTCTTTTAATAAATAACAGTCAACCAAAGCACTATGTTTTTCTCTTTTTGAATTATCTATATTAAAACGCTTACAGAGGGCATCTAGTGAGTTTTGAGATCCTGGATATTTTGAACGGGCCATTTCCAAAGTGTCAATCACATTTTTCTTATCAATGATTTTTTTATTTATGAATTTCAATTCATAATTTAAAAAAGATAAATCAAAAGAAGCATTATGCATTATTATTTTTTTATCTTTAATAAAATTCAAAAAATCTTCTGATATTTCGGAAAAAATTTTTTTATCGGATAAAAATTCATCTGAATATCCATGAATCTTGTATGCTTCTTCAGAAACTGCTCTTTCAGGATTAATATATTCATGAAATATTTTATTTGTGGAAATTTGATTGTCCAATTCAATACAACCAATTTCCACTATTCTGTGCTTCTCAATAGTTGATAATCCCGTCGTTTCTGTATCAAGTATAACTTCAAGCATTTAATAAAATTTTCTCCATCACCTTTTTAACATTTTTTTTAATGTAATTATTCCTAAAATTATTTTTTATTATAAAATCTGATCGTTTTTTTTTTAATTCTACGGGAAGTTGAAATTTTTTAATTCTTTTTATAATTTTTAAATTAGTATTAGGTCTTTTTTGTAATCGTTTGGTAATTTCCTTTTTTCTCGCATCTACAAAAATTAAAACATCATTTTTTCTATTTATTTTATTTTCCATTAATAAAGGAATATCTAAAACAACAAACTTCTTACGTTTGTTTCTTTTAATAAAATTATTCATATGTGATCGAACTTCCGGATGTATAATTTTAATAATTTTTTTAAGATTATTATGATCGTCAATAATTGCCTCGGATAGCTTGTTTTTCTTAATAGGAAAAGATCTTATGTAACTGGGTAGTGCTTTTTTCAGATTATTATAACATTTTCTGCTTTTTTTATATAATTTAGCAACTTCAGCGTCAGCATTAAAAACTGGATAGCCAAATAATTTTGCTACATAACTTTTCCCAGAACCAATGTCACCAACAACCGCAAGTCTAATCATTTTTCTAATAATTTGTTATGTACTTTTGGTAGAATATTGTGCCAAATTTTAAATGTTAATTGAGCTTGATAAATAAACATCATCTTTCCATTTTCAGTTTGATTGCCAAATTGTTTTGCCTTTATAAGAAAGTTTGTTTTTTTTGGATTATAAATAACATCATAAAATAATTTGTTTGAACCAATGCCAGCATAATTCAATTTTATTTGATCAGTAGCTTTTAAACCTAAGCTTGTAGCATTAATTATCATATTAAAATCAGGAGTTTCACCCCAATCTATAATTTCTAAATCGGGATAAATTTTTTTTAAATTTTCAGCCTTTTTTTTAGTTCTGTTGCTTAAAGTAATTTTAGCTGATCCTAGTTTTCTTAGAGCTATTATAATCGAAGAAACCACGCCGCCGCCGCCTAAAATAAATACTTTTTTATCTTTAATATTATAATTAATATGTTTTAAGGCACGTTCAAATCCACCAATATCAGTATTATCTCCAACAATTTCATTATCTTTTTTAAAAATTGTATTAACTGATTGAGCTTCTTTCGCAAGCGTAGTTAGTTGATCTAGAAAAGGAATAACCGATTTTTTAAAAGGCACTGTTATATTTATTCCATCAATTTTTCCATTTTTAACTTCGGTAATTATTTCTTTAATATCACTTTCATTAAGTTGTTTTTTATCATACACAGCATCTAAATTATTTTGTTTGATCCAATAATTGTGTAATTTGGGTGATAAAGAATGTCCAACCGGATTTCCTATAACTAAATATTTTTTCATTTAATTGTATCTAAATATTCTTTTATTTGTTTAATCGGCAGTCCCATAACAGTATCTTCATCTCCTTCTATGTTTGAAAATAAAGATCTGCCAGTAGCTTCTATTTGGTAAACTCCATATGCATATAATTCTTTATCTCGTATCTTTGCTAAATACGATTTAATTTCGTCTAGATTAAGTTGTTTCATTATTAAAGCAGAGGCATCAGTAGAATTCCATATCATAGATCCATTTTTAGAAATACACACTGAGCTTATTAGTTGATGTTTTTTACCATTTAATTTCTTGAGAATATTAATAGCTTCTTCTCTGTTCGTGGGTTTTGAAATAAGTTCACCGTTTAAATCTATAACACTATCCGCTCCTAATACGAATTCATTGAGTTTTTTTTTGCTAATTTTATTAGCTTTTAGCTCTGCAAGATTTTTAGAAATTATTCTTGGTGTTGCTTTTTCTTTAAGCAAAGACTCCTTCACTGTCTCTTCATCAATGTTCGCGGGTATTATTTCACAATTAATACCATTTTGATTTAGGATCTTTTTTCTTACCTCGCTTCTTGATGCAAGAATAATATTATTAATCATTCGAGATTTAATATATCTAATATTTTTATAATAGATGCAGCTGTTTCTTCTACGGATTTTCTTGTTACATCAATAACCGGCCAATTATATTTTTTAAATAATTTTTTTGAATTTTCTAATTCACTTAAAATTATTTTTTTATTGGTATAATCACCGGACCTGTCTTCGTGCATAGAATGAATTCTATTTCTTCTAACATCAAATAATCTTGCTACATCACAAACAAGACCAACAACACAGATTTTTTTAGAACTTTCTATTAATTTTATGGGTATATCTTTATTAGGAATAAGAGGAATATTTGCAACTTTATAACCTCTGTTTGCTAGATAAATCGAGGTGGGTGTTTTACTGGTTCTGCTAACACCCACCAAAATCACATCTGAATTATTCAAATCAGATACTTTTTTTCCATCATCATGAGACATGGTAAATTGAACTGCCTCTATCCTTTTATAATAATCTTCATCCAAAATATGTTGGCCGCTAGGTTTATGACTTGCTTCTTGTTTTAACAATTTTGAAAAACTAGCAATTAAATTCCCTAAAACTTCAAAACAAGGAATATTATATTTTTTTGCTTCTTGAACCATATATCTTGCAAGGTTTTCATTTACAATTGTATATAAGATTATTATATTTTTTTCAGTTTTAGATTTAGTAATAATTTTATCTATTTGATTTTCTGTTCTTGTGAAAGAATAGTGAATAGTTTTATAATCAAAATTAGAAAATTGCGCTTTAATAGCCAAAAAAATTCTATCTAGTGTTTCTCCAGTTGAATCGGATACTTGATAAACCTGGTAAATCTTGTTCATAATCTTGTTAATAAATTATTAAGTAAATAAATATTTATTATAATTTTTAAAATAGTTATTTTTATTAAGAGAAATTAACAATCAATTAAGCAACTTATATACGTTAGTAAAATATAAACAAATTATTATAACAATTAACAAAATGTAACATGTGTAATTAAATCAATAATTTATAATATATATTAATAACAGATCTTATGGATAAACTGTACACAACTAATTAATACCGTTATTAACATAACCTAATAATACAATTAACTTATATATATTATATATTAATGAAAGATACATTAAGGAAATGCATTAAGGATAAAGAAACTTCCTATACACCTATATGGTTTATGAGACAAGCAGGTAGATATTTACCGGAATTTAGAGAAATAAGAAAAAAAAATCCAAACTTTATAAATCTTTGTTTAAATACTAATTTAGTTACTAATATCACACTACAACCTTTAAATCGTTTTGATCTTGATGCAGCTATAATTTTTTCAGATATTTTAATGATCCCATATGGATTGGGGCAAAAAGTAGAATTTAAAAAAGAATTTGGACCTATTCTTGAAGATATAAATTTTAATAATATAATTAATGTAAATACAGTAGATTTTGTTCAAAAATTACTACCCGTTTATAAAAGTATAGAAAAAGTAAAAAATAATTTAGAAGACAAAAACTTAATAGGATTTGTGGGTGCCCCCTGGACATTGTTGTTGTATATGTTGAATAAAGAGTCGCCTAAAAATAATTTTGATTTTGATAAAATAAATAAAGATAAATTTTTAATTAATAGGTTGTTAAAAAAAATTGAAGAAATTATATGTTTGCATATTGATAAACAAATTGAGGCGGGAGCCAATATAATTCAAATTTTTGATTCATGGGCAGGTTTATTACCTAAAAAAGAACTTCCTAATTATTGCTATATTCCGATTTTAAAAATAGTTGAACATGTAAAATCTAAAAAAATACCGATAATTTGTTTTCCAAAAGGTATTGGTGAAAATTATGTTGATTTTTGTGCAACTGTTAAACCTGACTGTATTAGCATAGATTGCGAAATCGATCCAAAATGGATAGAGGAAAAATTAAACGGAATTCCAATACAAGGAGGATTAGATCCTAAAATATTATTAGAAGACAAAGATAAAATAAAAAAAAGTACTGAAAATTATCTTAATATATTCAAAGATTATCCTTATATATTTAATCTAGGTCACGGCGTTTTGCCTGAAACGAAACCCGAAACAATAGAATATATTATTCAGATTGTTAGAAATAAAAAATAAGATGAAAAAGGCTGTTGTTCTATTTAATTTAGGAGGGCCTGATAAATTAGAAAGTGTTGAACCATTTCTTTTTAATTTATTTAATGATCCAGCAATAATTAGCATTCCTTCTATTTTCAGGTATCCTTTAGCAAAATTTATTTCTAAAAGAAGAGCCCCGTTTGCAAAAAATATTTATAAAGAAATTGGTAATAAATCTCCAATTCTTGAGTTAACAATAGATCAAGCAAAGAGTTTAGAAAATAGCTTATCAGAAAAAGGTGATTATAAATGTTTTATCGTGATGAGATGTTGGTATCCAAGAGCCTCAGATGTAATAAAAGAAGTTAAAGAATATAATCCTGATGAGGTAATACTTTTACCTCTTTATCCTCAATATTCAGCATCAACTTCTGGCTCTTCCATCGAAGAGTGGAATGATTTATGTAAAAATGAAAATTATAAAGTTAAAACCAAAACTATTTGTTGTTATCCTACAGAAAATAACTTTATAGAATCTCATACACATCTAATTAAAAAAACAATAAAAAATTTAGAAAACAAGAATTTTAAACTACTTTTCTCTGCCCATGGTTTGCCGGAAAATAAAATAAAAAAAGGTGATCCTTATCAATGGCAGATAGAACAAACCGTTGGAGGAATAATGTCTAAATTAACGAAAGAAAATTTAGATCATATAATAAGCTATCAAAGTCGCGTGGGACTCTTGAAATGGATTGGTCCTTCTACGAATGATGTAATCATCAAATATTCTAAAGAAAAAAAAGGGATTGTTATAGTTCCGGTAGCTTTTGTTTCAGAACACTCGGAAACGTTGGTAGAATTAGATATTGAATATAAAAAGTTGGCAGAAAAAAATGGTTGCAGTTTTTATAAAAGAGTACCAGCATTAGGGATAGAGGAGAATTTTATAAAAGGGCTTACAGCTTTGGTTTTACAACAAGAAACAAGAGGTAATTTTGTTTCATCAATAATATGTCCTAAAAATTATAAAAAATGCCCATGTTTGGAATTATAAAAATATAGTTAAATATTTAGAAAGACTATTTTAAAATAATGAATACATATTTACTTTTTAAATCAATACACCTAATAGCAGTAATTTCTTGGATGGCGGGGCTTTTATATTTACCAAGAATATTTGTTTATCATAGCGAGGCAGTTCAAAATAATAAATCTAAAGATTTGATATCTACTTTTAAGTTAATGGAAAAAAGATTTTTTATTTATATTATGAATCCTGCGATGATAACATCCTGGATTTTTGGGGTATTACTGATTCATACTATTGGTATGAATAATTTTGGTTCTATTTGGCTTCAACTTAAGCTGGTTTTTGTTATTATTTTAACCATTTATCATTTCTTTTTATTCCAGTGTTTGAGGAAATTTGCCGAAAATACCAATACCTATCCACCTAAATTTTATAGAATAATTAATGAAATACCGACTATTTTACTGATAGGTATAATATTAATCGTAGTGTTTAAACCACTATGAGGCTTGTAATTTGTTAAAAAGATATTATATTAGATACACGTTTCTCTTAAATAAATCACTTACATATGAATTTAGAAGAATTAAAAAAGAAGTCACCTGCCGAGCTTATTTTACAAGCTGAAAAATTGGAAATAGAAAATCCAAGCACATTAAGAAAACAAGAGATTTTATTTGCAATATTAAAAAAACTTGCGCAAAAAAACGAACAAATCACCGGAGGTGGAGTACTCGAGGTTTTGCAGGATGGTTTCGGCTTTTTAAGAGCTATTGAATCAAACTATTTACCCGGACCAGATGATATCTATGTTAGTCCTAGCCAAATAAGAAAATTTGGACTAAGAACCGGAGATTCTGTTGAAGGTGAAATCAGAGGCCCAAAAGCTCAAGAAAGATATTTTGCACTATTGAAAGTAGATAAAATAAATTTTGACAATCCTGAAGAGGTTAAAAATAAAATTGCTTTTGATAACTTGACTCCACTTTATCCAGATCAGCAGTTTAGGATGGAAGTAGAAAACGATAAAGTAGAAAAAAAGCCAGATCTAACCGCAAGGTTAATTGATTTAGTAAGCCCCATAGGTAAAGGCCAAAGATCCTTAATTATTTCTCCACCAAAAGCAGGAAAAACAATTATTTTACAAAACATAGCTCATTCACTCGCTCAGAATCACCCAGAATGCTATTTAATGGTTTTGCTTATAGACGAACGTCCTGAGGAAGTAACGGATATGCAAAGATCAGTTAAGGGCGAAGTGATTAGTTCAACATTTGATGAGCCGGCCTCACGGCATGTGGCAGTAGCTGAAATGGTAATAGAAAAAGCCAAAAGATTAACCGAACATAAAAAAGACGTTGTTATTCTTTTAGATTCTATAACGAGACTTGGTAGAGCTTATAATGCAGTTGTGCCAAGTTCAGGAAAAGTACTAACAGGTGGTGTTGATGCTAATGCACTTCAAAGACCAAAAAGATTTTTTGGTGCTGCGAGAAATATTGAACAAGGAGGATCGCTTACAATAATTTCAACAGCGTTAATTGATACCGGAAGCAGAATGGACGAAGTAATTTTTGAAGAATTCAAAGGAACCGGAAATAGTGAATTAATATTAGATCGTAAGATTTCTGATAAAAGAATTTTTCCAGCGATTGATATTACAAGATCAGGAACAAGGAGAGAAGAACTGCTTTTTAAAAATGATGACTTATTAAAAATGAATGTTTTAAGAAAAATATTAAGTTCGATGGGGACAATGGATGCAATTGAGTTTCTCCTTTCTAAATTAAGAAATACAAAAAATAATGCTGATTTTTTTGTTTCTATGAACAAACCAGCAAAATAATTTTTTTACTTTTTTTTAAATTTGATTCCCTTTTATTTTGTGAGGTATTTTAATATTTAATGTTTTTTTAGTAAAAAATTACAGTATTTTTTTCTTAAAATTCGTTAATATTTTGCTTTTTATCTGTTTTTTTAGTTTTCCAAATTTAGTTCTGTATATTTTACCTTTATGTTCAAAAGCTGATATCTAACCCACTCCGGTTTTAATTGATATTTGTTTTATCATTTTTTATATAAACATATCAAAAAAAGAAAAAATTAAATATATTTAAGCAATAATGAATAAAAACAATCCAACCTTAAAAGATATTTTGGTAGCTGCTTATCAAAATTATAAAAAAGGAGATTTTAAAACGGCTAAAATTTTATGTTATAAAATACTTAATATTAATCCTAACTACCTTGAGGTAAAAATACTTTTAGCAAGCATATCGGCAAAGGAAAAAAATTATACCCAGTCAAAACAATTATTAAATGAAGTAATTGATATAGAGCCTAACAATGTAAGTGTTTTAAATAATCTTGGTGCCGCATGCAAAGAATTAGGAGAATTAAAAAATGCAATCGATTATTACAAGAAAGCAATACAAATCGATCCTAATAACGCTAATGTATATTATAATCTTGGTGCAACATGTTATAATTTAAAACAATTAAAAGAAGCAAAAAGTTATCTTCAAAAAGCAATTGAACTTCAACCAAATTTTGCTCTCCCTTTTTTAATCCTTGGTAATACATGTACAGATTTAAAGGAATATGAAAATGCAATAAGCAATTATCAGAAAGCAATTGCCATAAATTATAATCTAACTGGCGCTCATAATAATCTTGGTTTGGTTTTTAGAACATTAAATGATTTTAAAAATGCAATAAGTTGCTATGAAAAAGCTATTGAAATTAAAAAAGATAATGCGGGTGCCCATCATAATTTAGCACAAGCATTAAAAGAATCGGGAGAATTTAACAAAGCAATTAAATCGCACGAAATGGCAATTAAATATGAACCGGAAAATTTAATACATTATTTTTATTTAAGTTATTTAAAGGAAGATATTTTAGATATTGACTTAAAAAACAAAATAGAAAAAATTATAAGAAAAAATAACACTACCAATAATAATATTGCGTATGGTAATTATTTATTATCAAAATATGAACAAAAAACAAAAAATTATGAAAAAGAATTAAATTTTTTGATAAAAGGACATCAATTTTATTTTGAATCAAGAAAGACAAAATTTGAAATATTAGTCAAATATAATTTTAATGATATGCTTCAAATAGCAAATGGAGTTGAAGTAGAAAAATTAGGTGAAAAAAATAAAAATAAAATAAAACCTATTTTTATAATCGGAGTTCCAAGATGCGGTTCTACTTTAGTAGAAAAAATAATTGGATCTGGTGAAATGTTTGTTCCAATGGGAGAAGAAACTTCAGTTCTTGAAGGGTTTGTAACTACGAGAATTATGGAAAAAAAATTACTAAATTTAGGTAAGATTAGCGAAATCAGAAATGTCCTATTCAACAAGTATAAAAAAAGAGGTTTAATTTCAGATAAATTTGGCAACATTTTTACTGATAAGTCATTAAATAATTTTTTCTTTTTAAAATTTATTAAAGAAATTTATCCAAATGCAAAAATAATAAATTGCAAAAGAGATGCGCTTTCTTCGATTATGTCAATTTTTCAAAACCAGTTAACAGAATTAGCATGGGCACATGATTTAGTTAATATTTTTAAATATTTTGATAATTACTTGCAAATTATTAAAAATTACAATGAAACAGATCCTAATTTTTTATATGAATTGCAATTTGAAAAATTAGTTAATAATCCTGAAGAAGAATCTAAAAAGCTTATGAAATTTTGTGGACTTCCTTGGAATAAAAAATGTTTAGAATTTTATAAAAGAAAAGACTTAATCTCAAAAACTGCAAGCAATATTCAAATCAGAAGTGCTATATATAAACATTCAGCAGAAAGATATTTACCTTATAAGAAATTTTTAAATCAATATGGTAAAAAATATTCTTGGTTTAATTAAAAATGACAATATATGCATTATCTTCCGGTTCGGGGGTATCTGGTGTAGCTGTAATTAGAGTTTCAGGGAAAAATACGACTAAAGTAGTTATAAAATTAACTGGTTCAAAATTACCATCTCCAAGAGTCGCTACCCTTAAAAAGTTCAATAAAAATGGGGGAAAAGAGCTGATTGATGAAGGAGTAATTATATGGTTTCCTGCTCCAAATAGCTACACAGGCGAGGATTTAGCAGAATTTCATGTCCATGGCAGTAGAGCAGTAATAAATGCTATGCACTCTTCTATTTCAAAAGTAAAAAATTGCCGCTTAGCTGAACCCGGAGAGTTCACAAAAAGAGCATTCCAAAATGGAAAGATAAATTTATTAAAAGCAGAAAGTATAGCTGATCTCGTTTCGTCAGAAACAGAAATTCAAAGAAAACAAGCTCTTCAAATTATGAGCGGTCAATCTTCGTATAAGTTCAATTCTTGGAGAGATAAACTTTTAAAAATTTTATCTCACATCGAAGCTAAAATTGATTTTCCTGATGAGCATTTACCAAATAATATTATTAAAGAAATACAGAAAACATCTCACAATATATTAATGGAAATTCAAAAAACTCTAAAAGATGATAGGGTAGGAGAAAGAATTAGAGAAGGTTTTAAGATTGCAATCGTAGGTCCTACTAATTCTGGTAAATCTAGTTTATTAAATTATCTTTCAAAAAGAGATGTGGCTATTGTTTCAGAGATTGCCGGAACGACAAGGGATGTAATAGAAACTCATCTAAATCTAGATGGATATCCCGTAATTATTTCTGATACAGCGGGAATAAGAAATTCTCAAAATGAAATTGAAAAAAAAGGAATTAAAATTGCTCTAAATCGAGCTGAAGATGCTGATTTAAAGCTCGTGATCGTATCTGCAAAAAACGTTGATTTTACAGGTGTTTTAAAGAGTTTACTTACAAAAAATGCAATTTTAGTAGTAAATAAATCGGATTTAATTAAAGGAAAGTTAAATAGTAAGTTTAAAAAGTATAAACACGTTTTGATATCTATTAAAAAAGATTCAAATTTAAATAAATTAATTTTAAAAATAAAAAGTAGGTTAAAAAATAAATTTACAACTACCGAAGATATTTTAATTACTAGAGAAAGACACAGACAAAATTTAATAAATTGTGTTCAGCATTTAGAGAAATTTCAAAAAAAAAATTCCACACAAGACTTTGATAAAGCTGCTGAAGATTTGAGATTAGCCACCAGACATTTAGGTATGATTGTCGGAAAAGTTGATGTCGAAGAGTTGTTAGGTAGTATTTTCAACGATTTTTGTATTGGCAAATAAATTAGTAATCAGCTTGTAAATCTAAAGATCATCTATAAATTCAAAGTATGAAAGATGATTTGTCATTTGATGTTGTAGTGATTGGTGGAGGTCACGCAGGATGTGAAGCCGCAACTGCTTCAGCGCGAATGGGAGTAAACACAGGTTTGTTCACCCATAAAATAGATACTATTGGAGAGATGTCATGTAACCCAGCTATTGGAGGTTTGGGAAAGGGACATCTTGTTAAGGAGATAGATGCACTCGATGGAGCAATGGGTGTCATAGCAGATAAATCTGGAATTCAGTTTAGATTGTTAAACAGAAGCAGAGGTCCTGCTGTGCGTGGACCTAGAACTCAGTCAGATCGAGCTTTATACAAGAAATATATGCAAAAAATGCTCCTAAGTTATTGTAATTTAAGCGTTTTTTCGGACCCTGTAATTCAGTTTCTTTTTGATAAAAATCAGGTCGTTGGCTTTCATACAAAGTCGAGAAAGGAAATATTTTGCAAAAAAATAATCTTAACGACTGGAACTTTTCTAAATGGTTTAATTCATATCGGCGATAAAAGAACTCCAGCAGGTCGTCATAACGAAAAACCATCAATAGGTTTAAGTGAACAGTTAGAAAAATTTAAAATAAAATTAGGAAGACTAAAAACCGGAACACCTCCACGACTGGATGGCACAACAATTAATTATGATGATTTAGAAAAGCAAGATGCAGATGTTAATCCAGAATATTTTTCTTTTTTAACAAAAAAAACTTACAATAAACAAATTACTTGTAGTGTTACTTATACAAATAAAAAAGTTCATGAGATTATAAAAAAGAATTTAAAAAAAAGTGCAATGTACTCTGGAAATATCAAGGGTGTTGGACCAAGATACTGCCCGTCGATCGAAGATAAAATTGTAAAATTTTCTGCCAAGTCAAGACATCAAATTTTTTTGGAACCAGAAGGGTTAATTGATAGAACTGTTTACCCAAATGGCATTTCTACCTCTTTACCAGCTGACGTACAGGCTGAAATATTGAGTAAAATCAATGGGTTAGAGCGAACTCGTATAATAAGACCTGGATATGCTATTGAGTACGATTATGTTGATCCGCGAGAACTTAATTCCACTTTAGAAACTAAAAAAATAAAATCACTTTACCTTGCGGGTCAAATTAACGGAACAACAGGTTATGAAGAAGCGGCAGCTCAAGGACTTATGGCAGGAATTAATGCAGCGTTAGCAATCAAAGAACAAGAACCATTAGTTTTAGATCGCGCTCAAGCTTATATCGGAGTTATGATAGATGATTTAGTTACAAAAGGTGTTGTTGAACCATACCGCATGTTTACATCTCGTGCTGAATATAGATTAAGTTTAAGAGCTGACAATGCTGATACAAGATTAACTCAATTAGGAATTAATATTGGACTTGTCCAAGCCCAGAGAGCCCAAATATATACTAAAAAAATTAATAAAATCAATGAGTTAACCAATAGTCTAAAAAGCCTTAAAATATCTCCAAATAAAGCTAAAAAATTCAATATTAAGATAGCAAAAGACGGTATTAAAAGGTCAGCCTTTGAAATTTTATCAAGAGAAGGAGTAACTTTTAATAAGTTAAGATCGATTTGGAACAAAATACCTAAAGCATCAAAAAACGAAGAACAACAAATTGAAATAAGTGCCCATTACTCTGGTTATCTGGAAAAGCAAAAAGCTGACATTATTGCATTTAGAAAAGATGAAAGTTTAATAATACCTAAAGATATTGATTATCTGAAATTAAGTGGACTATCTAATGAGGTAAAGAGCAAATTTAGGCTTATAAAACCCAAAACTTTGGGTCAGGCACTTAGAATTGATGGAATTACACCTGCGGCTGCCTATATTTTGCTTTCACACGTGAAAAAAAGATCAAAAAAGATTAAAATGCTATAGATGGATAAAGCCATACAGATAGATACATTTTCTAGATTTATTCAAGTTTCACGTGAAACAATCACAAGTTTAAAAAAGTACGAAGATACACTAATTAAAACCAACGAAACGCTAAATTTGATTGGAAATTCCACAATTAAGAATATATGGACTAGACATTTCCTAGATAGTGTGCAAGTCATTGATTTTATTGATAAAAATGATAAAACGTTAGTAGACATAGGTTCTGGAGCGGGTTTTCCAGGTTTGGTACTGGCAATTGTGCTGAATGATAAAAAAATTCCGTTAAAAATAAAATTAATTGAAAAAAGCCCAAAGAAAGTAAAATTTTTAAGAGATTTGATCAAAGAACTTTATCTGGATGTTGAAGTATTCAATCAAAACATTTTAGAAGAACCAAAAAAATTATCAGAACAGGTTTTTGTGACTAGAGCCTTCAAACCTTTAAAAATAATTCTGCAACTTATGCACAATAAAGCCGAAAACTTGAAAAAAATTTTTGTTTTTCTAGGAAAAACTGGAAAAAATGAATTACTTCAAGCTTCTAAAATTTGGGATATTGAGTATAAGCAAAGGATGAGTGTTACTTGCAGTGATTCGATTGTTATAGAAATTAATAGCATTAAAAAAAAATAAATTGAAAAATACACAAATTATTTCAGTATTAAATCAAAAAGGTGGAGTGGGGAAAACTACGACGGTTATTAACCTAGCTACGGCACTTTCATTTTATAAAAGAAAAGTCTTGGTCATTGATTTAGATCCACAAGGCAATGCTACAACAGGTTTCGGCGTGTCAAATGACGATGACACACAAACGATCTATGATGTATTAAATGGTAGTACTAGTTTTGAAGATGCAATCAAGGAAACCAAAATAGATAATTTAAAACTAGTTTCATCAAATGTAGATTTGTCAGGTTTAGAAATTGAAACCGCTGGCGAAAGCAGAAGAGCTTTATTACTTAAAGACAAGATAGGTAATTTTATTAACAGCTCTAAAAATGATTTTTCTTATATTTTTATCGATTGTCCACCTTCACTGAGTTTGCTTACGATCATGTCTCTTGTTGTTGCAAAATCATTAATTATTCCTCTTCAAGCGGAATTTTTTGCATTAGAAGGTTTAAGCCAGTTATTAAAAACTATTGATAGGATTAAAATAAATCTGAATCCAGAATTGGTAATAAGAGGAGTTCTTTTAACCATGTTTGATAAAAGAAATAAACTTTCTGCTCAGGTTGATGCAGATGCCAGAAATTTTTTAAAGGAAAAAGTTTATCAAACGCTAATACCAAGAAATGTAAGACTTTCTGAAGCTCCATCCCATGGGGTTCCTATTTTAATTTATGATAAATTTTGCGCAGGCAGCAAGTCTTACTCTAATTTTGCAGAAGAGTTTTTAAAACAAGAAAATGTAATGGAAAGTGCTGCTTAATTATGGAGAATCGTTTAAAAAAAGGGTTGGGACGTGGTCTATCGTCATTGTTAGGTGATTCATCTAAAAAAATTAATACAAACAAAATTTCAATTAAAGATATAATTAGAAATAAATTTCAACCTAGAAAATATTTTGATAAAGAAGGTTTGGAGGAATTAACCAATTCAATAAGAAAACAAGGCATAATTCAACCAATTGTTGTTCGACCTGATAAATCGTCTGTAGGTAAATATGAAATTATAGCTGGCGAACGAAGATGGTTAGCATCTCAAAATGCTGGCCTGCATGAAGTTCCGGTGGTTATTTTAAATGTAGATGATGTCAAATCATTAGAATTTGCTCTTGTCGAAAATGTACAAAGACAAGATTTAAATCCAATTGAAGAAGCAAAAGGGTATCAAAGATTAGTAGATGATTTTAATTATAATCAAGAAAAACTATCCCAATTTATTGGTAAAAGCAGAAGTTATATAGCTAATTCTCTAAGATTATTATCACTTCCTGAAGATATTTTATTAATGGTGCAGCAAGGAAATTTGTCAGCAGGTCACGCTAGATCATTGATTGGATTAAATAATTCAGTTGAGGTAGCAAAAAAAATAATACAAAAAAAACTTTCAGTAAGGCAGTCAGAAATTTTAGTAAGACAATTTCGAGATAAGAAATTTAAATTAGTTTCTAAAAAAGATCCAAATATTCTTGATTTGCAAAAGAATTTAGAGGAGAAAACCGGACTAAATGTTTCCATTAATAATAAAAAAAATAATTCAGGTGTGATTTCTTTTGAGTATAAAGATTTAGATCAATTGGATAAATTAGTTGATACTATTAAGAAAAATTATTAGCTTTTACACAAATTTTTAAAAAAAAATTAAAGAAAATAGCTTTCGACATTTTAGGTTTTTGTTTACATAAAAGTTCAGTATTATTAATTCCATCGATTATTTTTTTTAGATCATTCAAACTCCAAATAGATAATTGCTTTTTTACAAGTGGTTTTTCTTTCCAAAAAATTGCGGGTTTAGAAACACTAATTAGATTATCCAGATTATTTGATTTGCTATCCTGTTCTTTAATATTTAGCAAACGATGAACTTTATTAGCTAAAATTCTTAATAACAATATTTGATTAACTGTATTTATATATAATTCAGATATAATTTTTTTATATTGAGAAATATTGCCACACAAACATTCATTTATTAAAATGTCAGATTTATAGTCACCTGTAAAATTAATTAAAGATTTAATTTCGTCAAGTTCAATTTTTTTTTTATTTAGTGAATAAGATATAATTTTTACGATTTCATTTTTTAAATTACCTCGATCGGAATTAGATTTTTCTATTAATAAATTTATTGCTTCTCTTGACAATGATATATTGTTTTTTCTGAACTCAGATTGTGCAATAATTTCTAGGTCTTTTTCACTGTCTAAATAACAAGGGATACATATTGTTTTTTTATTAGTTTCAAAAAAATTCCTCAATTTTGATTTTTTTTCTAAAATACCAGAAAAAATTATTAAAAATACATTTTCCGCATATTTATCATAAACACTTGTTATATTTCTCATTATTTTATCGGTTGCTTCAAAAATAGTTATTATTTTTTTATTGCTAAATAATGATCCTGAATAAATCAAATTATAAAAATTTTCCTCATTATTAATTATTTCAGTTTCGTATAATGATATCATTTCTATTTTATCATTTTTTTGTTTAACTGCTATTTTAATGATATCTCTAATATCTTTTTTTAATCCAGAATTTTCGCCATACAATAAATGAAAATTATATTTGAATAAATTTAAGCTATTTTTTTGTACTTCGTAACTTTTTATTATCATTTTTATAAAAGATTTTCCGAAAGTTTTATTAATAAATTTTGGTATGTTTTTTCTATTAAATTTTCTATGGTTTGATTTTCTAATTTTATTGTTTCAGAAAATCGATCTTGTACTTTATATGTTGAAGAAAAGGAGAAGGTATCATTTAATATTTCATTTTCTGTCATAGAATCTTTTATCGTAATTATAGTAGATAAATTAATTCTGTATCCTAAAATTTTTCCTGAACTACTCTTGGCTGTTGCGTTTTTGTTTTGTGATGCATTAATTAAGATATAAATATTTTTTGTTTCTAAAGTATTTTTAGTTGACCGTGATAAACTATATAATTTAGAATAAATTTGATTTCCTAATTCTTTATTACCTAATATTGAGTAATCTGTAATTTTAAATTCTAGATTTGATGAACCAAAAATTGGTTTATACCCTGTGCACGATTCAACGTATATTAAAAGAATAAATGTTGTTAGAAGATAAAAAACTTTTTTCATTTTTTTTGTGGAGTTTACTAGTCGACACTTAGTTTGAAAAGCCTAATTTGTTTGATATATTCATTTTAGTGTGAACAAAAAAGGCTCATAAATATTTTTTATAAAATTTGTTTGATAATAAATTAAAATTTGTTGGATTTTTATTAATATCGACTTTTCAAAAACTAAAATTTCTATTTGTGGAGGCAACAGAATTTCTCACACTTATTATATTAATAAATATTTTGGCATAAAAAATTTCACAAGTCCTAAAAAGACTGATTATATTATGATGACTAATAGAGCGTCTTTTAATGTAAATAATAAATCTACTTGTTTTAATCAATTCAAAGGTGAAGATCTAGCTAAAGTGTCTCGTCTAGGATTAACCTATTCAATTTTTAG
>Ga0187833_10002169_pt1 | contig 21444 bp, 25 predicted proteins | sample ETNtaG_37_FD_167968 | JGI IMG/M metagenome (GOLD analysis project Ga0187833, IMG submission 167968) | Marine microbial and viral communities from oxygen minimum zone, Eastern Pacific Ocean - ETNP2014_SV_400_PacBio MetaG (Illumina Assembly) | ecosystem: Environmental > Aquatic > Marine > Hypoxic...
CTCTCAACTAATTCAACTTTATTATATTTCATTCCAAGTGTATCTACTTCTTCTTTATAATTTCGCTCTTCCAAAAATTTCACAATCTCACTTACACTCATTTTAATAAAACGTTCATAATCAAGATCCTTTATCCTTTTTGCAATACCTGCCCTTGCTCTCGTTCCTGCATAATAATACTCTCCAGTTATTTCTCCCTGTGCCGTCGCGAACTTCTTATTCACCTTCATTTTCCAAACAGTAGATCTGACACCCCCTTCAAAGAGCTTCTCTGCGTTTCTTCAAAAATAGTCTCAAAAGTATAGTCTACTTGAACACTTCCTTCTTTATTAACAAGAATAAATCCTCCACTCGTTTCAATATTTCCAAGATGCTTTAAATTCGGTGCAAGTTTCTTCAAAAGAGCCTTATCTTCTGCATTAGTATAAACACCAACTACATCAATCTCCTTCTTTCCTTTCTTAAGGAGAGCCTTCAGAAAAGTCTGTTTTTCCCGCATAGTGATATTTTCTGCCTTTACAAAAGCCTTAGCATAAACTGACTCCATCATTTTTTTCCTCGCATCAAGATTAATTTTCCTCGCCTGCAAGTTCGAAAAAGCAGTTTCCTTTTTTTCAAGGCTTTCAATAGCCTTCTTAATCTCCAAGTTCCTCTTTTTTGTCAGACCTTTTATCTCATCCCGAGCCTCAGCTATTATAGAGTCTGCTTCCCTTTCTCCCAAGCTATCTATAGCTTTAGACTTAGACTCAATCCTCTGGAGAATGTCTTTCTCTACTTCTTCAAGTCCCATCTTATGCGTGCTGTGCGAGCTGCAGTGTCATTATTGCAATAACAAGTCCGAAAATAACCAAAGTTTCCGGAATAACCGTAAACAGAAGAGCTTTTCCGAAATGCTTTTCGTCTTCTACCATTGCACCAACTGCTGCGGCTCCAATGGATTTTTCTGCTATTCCTGCTGCAATAGCTGACAATCCAAGTGACAAGCCAGCACCAATTGCGATAAGTCCTGTTCCAACGTCTGCCATTCTATACCTCCTTTTTCGTACCTTGTGAGTCCCTCACCATTCTATTTATTCTTTTCCGAAAGGCAGGTAAGCCTCTCCCCCTCCTTTATAGAATTTCGTGAAGAACTCAACATAATGAAGCCTCAATGACTGAAGGAATCCACCAAGAATTCCAAGCAGTATATTTATCGTATGTCCTAAAACTAGAGTTATTGTCCCTGCCACATATCCAAAGCCACCGGCAGAGAAGAAAATACCAGTAAAGTCATTAATGACCATTGCAAGAGCAACTGAAGCAAGTCCGACTGCGAAAAGCCTCGCATATGAAAGTATATTACTCAATATTGCCGGCAATTCTATAATGCCCAGTATTCCATGTCCTTTGTAAAGAAATGCAATTGAGGCCGCAAGAACTCCATAGACAATATAATTTGAATACACAAATGTCAACTTATTCAAATACTGCAAAATTACAAGAACTGCTGCCAACTCAAAAAAGACCCAGCTACCAGTATGCTGCACCATATAACCAATACCACCTTTTCTATATTCATTAATCAATCCAAGTAAATATCCCAAATTTATATGAATAATTCCCACTACAATTGAAATCCCAAGCATCATATTGATATCATGAGCTCTCGGTATCAGCGGGTGATAGGGCTCAACACCGAAAAATTCTCCAAACACAAAACCAAATGCAATCGTTGCCAAAGAAGCCAGTATCAAAGCATTCATTAATCCTCGTCCGGCTTCACTCTTCAGTTTCGTCTTTAAAAATCCAAAGAGAGCAAGTGTTATGAACCCATAGCCCACATCCCCTAAAATAAAACCAAAGAACAATGGAAATGTAAGGAAAATAAAATTGGTCGGGTCAATTTCTTTGTAAGTAGGTTTGGAATACAAATCTATAAAAAATTCAAAAGAATCCACAATTTTTGGATTTCTAAGTTCCGTCGGAGGTGTCAAACCGTCTTCTTCGGATGCTTCTTCACATTCTACATGAATCTTATCCTTAAGCTCTGCCGCCAAAGCCTTTTCTAAGGAAGAATATCTTTTCTGAGGTATCCATCCTTCAATGACGAAGGAATTATTACTTACAGCAAATTGCAAAGGAGCCTCTGCCTTCTCACCAGCTCGCTTCAGAGTATACTCAGCCTTCTGCAGAAATTTACCTTCCACTCTCGTAAAGCGAGCAATTTTCTTCTGCAATTCTTGCAATTCCAATTCACTACTTTTTGCAGCCCTCTCTAATTTCGTCCTTGTTCCATATTTTTCAAGATTATCTGGAAATTCAAGTTCCCTATATCCTAATTTTTTTAACTCAGCCAACGCCTCAGGTCCTTTCTCCCTTTCAATAAAGAGAGCAAACACAATCTCCCCTTGCATCTTTCCGGAAAAAAACTCAAACCGCTTCGTCAAATCACTTAGAGCTGCTTCAGGATCACTATTTACAAATCCCATATAAAGGGCAAGCTCGTTTGATTCCTTTAAAATTTCAACCTCAGTTCCAATTATCTCAACAAACTTAAGAGCTTCTCTAGCAATTTCAATTTCTACAAGTTCTTCATGGCCTTTCTCCATTTCCTCTAACAGGCCAGATACAACGGAATGTAGCCACTCAATCCGTTTTTCAACTATTTTATCACTCTCTTTCAAAGAAGGAGCTGAAGATACTCTTTCAACTCCCAATATACGCATAAGAGATCGTGCTTTTACAAGAGCACTCGAAAGATTTTCTGATCTCTCAAGAGAATTTCCTATAGAAAAAACTCCTCCCTCCTTTTCACTCTTTGTTTTGGCGTAATCAAGAAGATGAACTGCTTCCTTCTCGTGCAATATTCTTATTGTATCCTCTAAAACTCGCTTAGAACCAGCAATTGAGACTTTGCACATCTTTTCTGGGGTCTTTATCATAAGCTAAACCCTCGTAAATTCTTTAAAAATGTAGTCTACCGCCTTCGTCATCTTCTTCTTTGCCGATTCCTCAAGCTTGGCAGCTTTTTTCTCCGCCACAGAAACAGACTTCCTTGCCCGCTTCATCTGATTTTTTCTCTCTGTATCTATACGTTCCTGCACATAAGCGACGGAATTCTCATTAAATTTTTCAAGAAGCCCGGACGCGTATTTTCCTGCCTCAATAAGTTTCATATCCTTTCTCGCTTCTGCAGACGAAATTTTATCAGAACCTTCTTGTTCAATTCTATTAATTCTCTTAATTATGTCCGCTTTACCCATTTCCCACAACTCACCATTTATCTCCTAACTACATATTTATAGATTACTATAAAACAACAAAACCGGTATCAGAAAGAAGCCCATACACTGAGCCCGCCTGACTCCAAGCTTCGGTGGAAAAAGCCCGATTACTGTTCCAATTACTAAAACAATAAGCCCACGGAATCCTGTCATCATCCAAACCAAAATTACAACAAACAATATCACTGCAAGAGTCAATTTTCTATAGGATGCCCCGCTAATTTTCCCCAAACGCCTTGCAGCAAATTCACCTATTTTCACCTGCAGGAAGTATGCAATAATCCCTGAAAATAGAATAACACCAAGAAGTACAAAAATATCTCCTAATGCAATCTCTGGAAAAATATCTTTTATTGCAATAACTAAACCTGACCTCACCTTTCCAACTGTATGCATAACTGCAAGTGTAAAAATAATATTTGCAGTATTTACTCCGGAAACAGAAATCAAAAAGTCCTCTCTCCCAGTCTTTCTAACATTCTGAACAATATACGTAGCCTGCGCCGCACCAATACCTGGCAATATACCAACCAAAATTCCAGCAAATGCTCCAAGAAAAAAGCTAAACACACTCTCCTTCTTTATTTTCCCTTTCCAAAATTCCTGCTCAGGGGGAGATGCCTGACTTTTCAAACTAATCAACATAGTACTGATTCCAAACATCCCAGAAAGGGCAGGAAAAACAAGTCCTTCCGGACCATTTAAAGTAAAATATCCAAAAAACCCCGAAACCAGAAAAATTATACCTGCCAGAAAAATTCTTTTCTCTGACAAAACACTTAGAATAACAACGGCCGCCAAAATCCATAAAATATTCCCCTGAACCAAAGGATAGACTACCGCCATAATCTTCAGAGCAGGGAGAAATAAAATAAGAGTTATCAAAAGAGCAGAAAAACTTCCAAATGCGGTCAATCTAATTGCCTCAATCCCCCTCCCTTCCATCAAAAGTGAATGCCCAGGAAGAACAGACAGAGCACTTTCTCCTTCAGGAACTCCTAACAATATACTTGGAATAAAATCAAGAAAAGTATGGACTACTCCCATCGACATTAAAAGAGCTGCAATCGAAATTGAGTTAAACTTTGCTAAAGTCGGTGCCAGTCCTACAATAATTGTCGCAAGTGTATTCGTATGAATTCCTGGAACAAGACCAGTGAAAGTTCCTAAAATACAACCCAGTCCTGCAAATAATACTATCTCTAACATAAATTTTCGAGAAAATTCAAAGTTAAACTCTTATTTTAACCAAGCAGGGTTAAAAGATAAGGAAGTGCAACAAAGGTTCCTATGGAGCTCCCAACATTCGCAAGCACAACAACAAGGAGTATTCTGGTCACTCGGTTTTTCCAAAAAGCTTTCCAATTATCAAGTTTTCCAAGCCCTTCTAAATCACGAACTCTCGGCACCCTTACCAAAGCTTCAACATAGCCTGCAACCCAACCTGCCGCAATCATAGGATTCAATGAAGTAAATGGAGCTACCAGAAAAGCAGCCACTATCGTAACTGGATGTCCAAGCGCAAGAGCCGTTCCAAGCGCGGAAAGTGTACCATTTATCAAGAACCACCATAACAATAATGTAAGAGTCAATTCAGCGCCTCCACTATACAAACCATATCCAATAATTCCTAAAAACAAAGCAGGTATGGCATACATCGCAATCCTAAGTCCACTAATTTTCTTCTTTTGCACCTTTGCTCGTGTTGAAACTTTTACAAGAACTCCATTCTCAAGAAGTTTTTTAATTCCTTCAACATGCCCTGCTCCAACAACAGCAACAATATTCTCTCCATCTGCTTCAAGAATTCTCGCGGCCATATAAGAATCCCGTTCATCAATAAGAACCCTCTTCGCCGACGGTGCAATGCCGCTCAAAGTCTCAATTGCTTCTGTAAGAACATCCTTTTCCTTCATCTTCTCTATCAATTCTTCATCAATCTGTGCTTCAAACATACCTGAAAAAAAATGCATCATAATTTTCGCCTTTTCCTTAAGACCCATCATAGATAACATTCTCTGCATGGTAAGTTCTACTGGTCTGTCTGCAAAAACAATAGTACTTCCCTCCTTTTCAGCGGATTTCGCAGCTTCTAACATCTCTTCCCCTGGCTTTACTCCCAATTCATTCCCAATTCTCCTCTGAAAATTCATCAGCACCAGATGAAGTAGCAAGATGTGGGACTTCCCACTCTTCAAAACTTCATTAATCTTCATATCCTGCCAGCTGTCACCACTTATCAATTGCTCATAACGACCGGGACAGAGCTCAATTGCAACAGAATCAGGTTTTTCCTTCGTTATAATTTTCTTGACTTCAGTAATGCTTTTCTTGGAAACGTGCGCAGTTCCCACCAAGCTTATTCTCTTCTTTCCAAGCTCTATAATTTCAACTACCATCTTTAGTGAACTGGAATCTTGCGTTTATATACCTGTGCAAAGCCTTAAAATATATAGTGAATATAGTTTTCCTAGATGTATTGTCTGATGGCTGAATTAAGAAAAATACAGAAAACAGGGGGCTCAACCTATGTCATTTCTCTCCCTAAGAAATGGATAAATCGCCAAAAACTTAGCAAGGGCGAAAAACTTTCTTTATCTGAAAACGGAGACGGTTCACTCACTGTAAGAATAGGCGAACACAATTCAAAAAATCCAAGTGAAGTGGAAATTATATCAGGTCCAAACATTGAGCGCCATCTCCTAGAAAAGTACCTACTTGGCTACGACATAGTAAAAATTTTCGAAGGAAAAGAATCACTTGAAAAAAGAAAGATGGAATTAAAGAACACCCTCCGCTTTCTACTCGGCTACGAAATAATGGAGGAGGCCTCTAATACGATGACTATTCATAATCTTCTAAATCCTGCTGAAATTTCCATTTCAAAATCAGTCAGAAGGATGTACACAATAGTTTCTGTTATGCACAAAGATATATTAAAATCACTAAAAACAGGTTCAAAAACTCTCTTAAAAGATGTAGTTCAACGAGATGAAGAAGTAAATCGTCTGTACTTTCTAATTATCAGACAAATAAGAAAAATCCTCGAAACACCAAGCCTGAGGGACAATGAAAAGATTTCCGCTTCCGACTGTATAGATTACAGGCTTGTCGCAAGATTTATAGAACAGATGGGGGACAGTCTGCAATCAATCGCCGAGTCTCTCCTCAAACTCAAAAATATTTCAACACAAAAACAAGTTCTAACTTATTTAGAAAATTCATATGAACTAAATCAAATGGCATCAAAGGGTTTTTTCAAGAAGAAAGAAGCATTCGCTCTCGAGGCAATATCCTTGGGAAAAAACATCAACTACGATAAATTTCCTAAAAACAAAGACACACGCCCAATTCTCCGAAATCTAATTAATCTCAACAACAGTTCTCAGGACTTGGCAGACACAGTAAGAACTGAATAAATTATTTTTAGGAAAAGCATATAAAAAAATCCTCCCAAGAAGAAATATTATGATGAAAATTATAGACTCTGAAGCAGATTTTACAGAGAAGATTCTCAATGCACCGGGCTCTACACCAATACTTGTGGATTTTTTCGCTACCTGGTGCGGTCCCTGTAAGGTTCTTACACCAATTCTCGATGAGCTTTCAGAAGAATATACAGGCAAGGTTGAATTTTACAAGATAGATGTAGACCAAAACAAAGAACTTGCCGAATCTTACGGCGTCATGGGAATCCCAAACATAAAAATATTCAAAAATGGCGAAATAATTGAAGAGATGACGGGACTCCAACAAAAGGAAAGTCTCTCAGAAACCTTAGAAAAAGCACTAGAAGCTTAATTATTTTTAAAATTTAAGTTTAAAGAACGTCGTTCTCGTTTACCAGAACGAAGTCTCCAACAGCAGTTACTGCGCTGAAGGGCAAAAGTATTCTTCCCTTCTTATCTCGTACCAAATCCTCAAAATGAGCCAGTATATACTTTGTCGGCTCAACAATAAGGTTAATCAATTCTCCAGTTCCTACATCCACAGTTATATCGAGGACTTTTCCGAACATCCTTCCGCCCTCTGAAACAACTGTTTTTGTTTGAACTTCTTTAAATGGAATTCTTGCCATCTTACTCCCTTCTATTTCTATAATCTATTTCCTTATAAAGTTTCTTATGATTCCACAAGCTTATTAAGAACTTCATTTACCTTTTCCCTGAACTCGCTTTTGTCGCTTCCATCATTAACAATATAATAATCTCCCATTGCTATAGTATTGCCGTGGTTAATATTCCGTATTTCAGACATATCTCTACTCACACAATCTCCTTTACTAAGACCTCTAAACTCTCGGCTCATAAGTCTTTCATAGCGCAAATCAGGAGAAACGACAATACTCAACATCAAAAAGTCCTTTCCGTACTTATTCCTCAGAAATTCGTACTCTTCAAAACTCCTCACACCATCCAGAAGAATAATTTCCTCTCCTGAAGCATCAATTTTCTCAGAAATCTTCTGCGCATAAACATCCATTCCAAATTCCTTTCTCAAACTTTCTCTGATTTCCCTCTCATTAGCTTCATTCACTTCAAGTCCGCGCTTCTCAAGCTCTTCTTTCGTAAGACCACCTACATAGAACACAGCATAGCCTCGTTCTTTCGCAAATTCACAGGCAAGAGTTTTTCCTGCCCCTGGCATTCCAGTAACTGCAATAATTTTTTTCATTTTATATTCGCCGTTTCTTCTTCAATTCTCTTCAGGTAGCTGACGCAGTAATTATACCTTTCCTCTGCCATTCGCTTCGCCCGGTCTGTATGCAACTGCATCATAACTTTATCCAGCCTTTTTTTGAAATATACAATAGTATCCTGAACATCTCGGTTTATTTTTCCTCCAAAAGTGAAAACTCGTGCAATTCCAATAGCCCCTAAAGAATCTATCTTATCTGCATCACTAAGTATTCTGGACTCAAGAAATGCGTGTTTTCCTTCCCGTGAAGACCTGTGCCCATGTATTGCCTCAAAAACTCTCTTTATTTTTGCTACCGGAAAATTAACTGACTTAAGAAAATCCTTTGCTTCATGAGCAGAAGCATCAGCATGATCTGCCCCAATCGCAATCTCAATATCCCTTCCAACATCATGCAAAAGTGCCGCTGTTAACAAAGTCAAAAGATCCGCATGCTCTGTGAGTCCTATTATCAAAGAATTCTGAAAAACTCTCTCAGTATGGTCAAATCCATGAGCAACAGTATTCAATCTATCCTTAGCATAGTCTTCAACTTTCTTTATCAGCTTCCACTCGTTGCTTTCAAGATAGTCAGGACTGAGTAATTGCTCTTCTAATTTCTGCTTTTCTGCCATCTATACCCATCCACGTTTCTTGAAATACATCCACATAGATATTCCAAGTGTTGCCATAATTCCAAGAGTAATGTAATATCCATTCTGCCAGTAAAGCTCAGGCATATTCCTAAAGTTCATACCATATATTCCGGTTATAAGAGTCAAAGGAAGCATTATCGTCGCTATAACTGTGAGTACTTTCATAACTTCATTCATGTTATTTGATACCACAGAAAGGTAGGAATCCAGAATTTCCGCAAGCATTTCTCGCAAAAGCTCCTCTCTGTCAACAGCATACAATATACTGTCATAGAGTTCTCTGAAATACATGATATTATCCGAGTCAATACCCGGCGTTCCTCTGCTAAGAGCAAAAACAGCCTCTCTCTGAGCCCACAGAACTTTATGGAAGTTTACCATAGTTCTTTTGAGATCAAAAAGTTCCTCTAAATGCTCTTGCTTAGCTTCTGAAAAGATAAGATCTTGTAGCCTATCAATATGATCATCAATACTCTCAAGAACCGGCTCAAATCCCTCTATTACTTCATCAAGTATAGAGTAGGTAAGGAAATTCAGATTCTTGAAACTCCTTACATTCTCCTTAGCTAAAGCCTTCTCCTTTATATTGTTTATTTCTTTCGCACCCTTGTGCATTGTAAGAACAAATTTCTTTGAAATGAAAAAAGTTATCTGCTTCTTCCTTAAAGATTTAGTTGGTCTGACTTTCTTTGTTGCGAGACTCTTGATATTCACAATAGTATAATCTTGGTAAATTTCAACCCTTGGTCTATAACTTTCTCTATAGCTTCTAAGAACGAAACCCGGTATGTCCAACTTTTTTGAAACAATAGAAATATCCTCATCCGTAGGATTTTTCAAATCAATCCATGTCGGTTTTTTCAAATCAATCTTCTTCCCCTCTTTCAGATGACCTTTCTCAAACTGATATATCTCCATATATTTGCTTAAATCAGCTTATTATATATGGTCTGTGGTGGAAAGATATATAACCAAAACCGTCACCTATAAGCCCCTTGAGGTGTGTTGAAATCATAAAATATGAGACAAAAGAGTATTCAGACAAGGAAATTCGTAAGGAATTGAATCCTTTAGTGGCTTCCTGGTTCACCAATAAATTCAAGACCTTTTCAGCTCCACAGAGTCACGCAATTCTCAATATACACAAAAGAGAAAGGAGTCGGAGTTGTCGATAGCTTCCAACTAGGTGATGCCCCTTAGAATTTTTTAACATCAGTCTTCAAGACCGTTTTCTGTTACCTTGAACACAGCTTCCCCGTCCGGAAGGTTTGGGCTGTCAACGAGTCTGGCAATCCTCTTTCCTGCCTTACTCTTTCTGAGATAAATTCTAAATGTTGCACTGTGCCCAAGTATATGTCCCCCAATTGGCTTGGTAGGGTCTCCAAAGAACATGTCCGGCTTCGACATAACCTGGTTTGTAATATAAACTACACAATTATTCAAATCTGCCAGTTTGTGCAGAGTAGACAAATGCCTGTTAAGTTTCTGCTGTCTCGCTGCAAGTGTGCCTCTTCCAACATATTCTGCTCTGAACAGCGAAGTTAGTGAGTCCACAATAACAAGTCTGATATTTGAGTTCCTAACCATCTCTGCGGCCTTCTCTGACATAAGCATCTGGTCATCAGATGTATATGCTCTTGCTACATGAATTTTCTTCAGAACCTCCTTGGGGTCAAGACCGACTCCTTCAGCCATTTGTATAACTCTCTCTGGTCTGAAAGTATTTTCCGTATCAATAAAAAGAGCTTCTCCATCCAAACCACCTTTATCAAGAGGGAGTTGAACAGTTACAGCCAGTTGCATTGCAACCTGCGACTTTCCAGAACCCCATTCTCCATAACACTCTGTTATTGCCTGAGTTTCCAGACCTCCTGCCAACAGAGTGTCAAAAGTTTCTGAGCCTGTTGTTAGTTTTCCAATATCTTGCCGTTTAACAAGAAGTGATTCTGCAGACTCAAAACCCATATTACATTTCTCTTTCGCAAGTGTAATTACCTTCTTCGCCTTAGCTTCGCTTATTTCGGCAGCCTCTGTAATATCTCCAATTGCTGCTGTTGCAACGGATTTTATAGTTGAATAGCCTCCATCCATCAGCTTCTTAGCTGTTGCAGGTCCAATACCTTCAAGATCCTCAAGACTTTCTTCTCCATCTTCGTCAATTTCTTCCTCTATCTCTTCTTCAATTTCCTCAACTTCGTCTGGAGTTTCAACAGGGGATTCCTCATCATCAATAGGCTTTTCCGACTCTTCTGTTGCGGATTCTTCATCCTTATTCTCTTCTTCAGTTTCCTCTAGTTTTTCATCTGCCATTTTTCTTACCTCATACACTTCCTATCATTTTTTCAGCCGCTTGCACGGCATCGACTGGCTTTACTTCATAAACATTCAGTTCAATTCTGTCCATGTAGTCATTTCTCTTAACAGAACCTTCAACAACAACCTCTTTTCCGAGTGCTTCATTTACTTTTGCTATTATATCGACAGAACTGCTGCTTATTTCTTCAGGAGTGACTCCAATCAATTTTTCTGCAGCTTCCCTAAAGAAAGTAACAGATATTGTACCACTCCCATCATCTATAGTCCCATTTATGATAAGAAGTTTATTAGGTTTTTCTATAATGCCACACTTATCACATTGACCCTCTCGTACTTTTTTATTACATTCAGGACACATCAAATGAATGAAATTATCTCCAAATATATTCACTATCGCACCTCTTACCTGCCTGTATTTATCTCCTTCTTTCAAATCAGCAATCTTTGCCTCAACCCTTTCCTTCGGAGCTCCATTATTAGAACTTCCGGCTGTATAATTTATATCATCTGCAGCAGGAACTTCAACTCCTTCTGGATTTTTGACAAGTGTAGTTCCCCAATTTGCTTGTATTTCAAGCCCGGCCTGCCCCTGCTTTACAAAACCATTACCAACTCTTACAATATCCCCAACTGCCAACTCAACAGATTTTTCAGCTTTCTCATTCCACAATACAAGCTTAGCCGTTCCTGAACTGTCACCTATTACAAGATTTGCAACTTTTCCAGTTCTCCCGTCTCTTTCAAATTCATTCACACCAAAATTCCGTATGACTCTTCCCACAACATTAACAGATGAATCTGGAACTATTTTTCCAATTTCAAGTGCTGAGGTAAATTCATCTTCAGCAGGAAATTCCGTCTCATTAACCTCTTCAGGATTTTCAACAAGCTTCCCCTTGTTTCCCACATTTATTTCAAATCCACCTCTATAACCCTCTCTGACATAACCATTTTTAATTTGAATTATTTGACCTTCCTTTATCACACCACTCTCAAGTTTGTCTATATCACTCTGATTCCATATTGCAATCCTTATACTTGCAGTATTGTCAACTATCTCCATATTCGAAACCTTGCCCTTGATTCCCTTCTTACTCACAAAGTCCCTGGCTGGAGAAATTGCTTTTACTCTGCCAAGAACTGAAACTGCCTTCATCTCAGGAAGAATGTCACCTATTCTAACTGTACTCTCAATAACTCGGTTCTTCGTCTTTACCCCCAATTCATTTGCAACTATATACGCGGCACCGGTTTCTGAGACAAGACCTGAAAGCTCCCGCTGTTTTTCCTTGACCTTCTTCTTAACTTCATCCTCTCCGATAGCGACCTTCTCGGAAACAGTACGTATTAAATCTTCCAGTTCTCCCATCTCAACTCTGATTAGAACTTCTTAAATAAATACTTTGTTTTAACTTCAAAAGTTAGTGTGCCTTTTCTCCGAACCATTTATGAAGATTGGCCCACTTTTTCTCTGTACTATGAAGAAGCCAGTCTCCAACTCTAAATATTATTTTCAACAAGCTCAGGGACAATATAACCACTATTGCCATCCAGAAATTTGAGGTAGTGCTCACTCCTCCTGCATTATAAACGAATGACATAGATGTTCCTGCTGCAGGAGGGTGCTGTACTCCCAGCAATATCATGAAAAGCGTTGCAGTGGCAACAGCTACTCCAGCGCTAAGAGGTGTAAAACCAGGTATTACTAATGAAACTCCATATCCTGTAATTGCACCAATCATCTGACCTCCAACAACTGCCTTTGTCGAAGCCATTTTTGATTCAGGGTGTCCGAATACAGTAAAGACTGAGGAAGCGAAAGCAGCCAGAAGTATAGGACTTTCCAAGATTCGCCCATATACAAAAACAAATAGACTTATGGTGCCTAAAGTCAGAAGGGTTCTCTCCAGTGCCACAAATACACTTTCTCGCATATCAGTAAATTAGAAATACGCTTCTTATTAATGTAACCCCATGAAGAAAACATTAGAGGCCGCACTTTTCATCTCTGGGCGGCGAATGGACACAAAAGAACTGGCTGACTTAGTCGAATCAGACGAGTCCACAATAGTCCCCCTTCTCGATGAACTTGTCCTTGAATACGGAGCCCGCAATTCTCCTCTTGAAATAATTCATGAACTGGGAGAATACAAAATGGATATAGATAGTGCCTATCTCCACAAGGTCAAGGCATTTGCTCCTCAGATGGATATGTCTCGCGCCCTCGTAAAAGTTCTCTCATTTATAGCATACAAACAACCTGTTAAACAGTCGATTGTTGTTCAGCGCTTCGGCAACAGAGTCTATGATTATGTCAAAGACCTTCTTGGTCGCGGTCTCATAAAAGCAGATCCTTACGAACGCACAAGAATGCTGTCAACGACTTACAAACTTGTAGAATATCTTGGAGAAGGTGATGCAAGTGATATGAAGGAAAAGATAGACGCCGCTAAAACAAAATTCACTGACATAAAGGCAAGAAAGGAAGAAAAACTTCAAAAGAAACCTCTTGGTATATCTCTTTCTGAAATTCGTGCAAAGAAAGACCTGTCCGCAAATGAATGGGAAAATCTACTTCTTCAGGAGAAAGTCCAGGATACAATACCTCTCCTAGATAAATTCGAGAAAGCTCACGACGAGTCCGATGAGGATGACGAGCTGGAGTTCCTCGGTCTCAAAAAACGGACTCCAAGTGCGGAGTGAATATAATGCCAAAAAAAGAGCTATCGTCTCTTGACATATTTTCAATAGCCTCAGAATTGAGACAACTTGAGGGAAGTCGAGTTTCAAAAATTTACCAGAAAGGTGACAGCATATACCTTCGCTTTCAGGGGCAGAAGCTTCTTGCAATAAGTCTTCAAGGAACATACCTTACAAACTATTCCACAAAATTTCCAAAAACTCCGAGCGGATTTACAATGCATCTCAGGAAGCACCTCGGAAACTCAAAACTCCAGTCAATTGAACAGCACGATTTTGACAGAGTCCTTCTTTTCCATTTCAGTGGAAAAGAACAGAGAACTCTTGTCGCCGAAATGTTCAGAAACGGCAATATTATGCTCCTTGACGAATCACGAAAAATACTTATGCCTCTCCGTCGCCAAAAATGGAAGGGTCGAACTCTAAAACCTCATGAGCTCTACAAATTCCCCCCTGAAAGTTCGAATCCCCTAAAACTTACAGAAAAAGAACTCAAAGAAACACTTTCCGAAAAAAAGGAGCTCGTCAAAGTTCTAGCAACAAAACTTAATTTCGGCGGCGAATATGCAGAAGAACTCTGTATCCGTGCTAAAATAGACAAAACTACTCAAGCAGATTCCCTTAGTAAAGAAGACATCAATTTACTTCACAAGACAATTGATAAAATTCTAAAAGAAGCGGCGAGCCCAAAACCACATACCAGAGATGGAAGACCTTATCCAATAAATGTCAACAAATCTGAGAAATCAGAATTAAAAACTTTCAATGAAGAAGTTGACAAACATTTTTCTGTCGATTCCGAAGAACTAAGTGAAGAAGAAATTCGTCAGTTAAAAATTTTGAAAAAACAAAAAGAACAGGTCTCAAAACTCCTTTCTAATTCAAAAACTTTCAGAAAAGAGGCAGATGAACTTTCTAAAAGAGGAGAATTCGAAAAAGCAGGGAAACTTTACGAAAAGTCCAAAAAGTCCAAGGGAAAAATTGACGGACTTCTGGATTCCATAAAAAAAACTGAGAAAAAACTAGGCTCAGCGAAAAAGGAAGCTGAAAAAACAGCCCCCGTCTTAAAAGAGCCTGTAAAAAGAGAATGGTATGAAAAATTCCGTTGGTTCATCAGTTCGGACGGTTTCCTCATCATAGGCGGAAAAGATGCAACTACTAATGAAATAATAATCAAAAAACACACAGAGCCTAAGGACTTAGTTTTCCACGCCGATGTCACCGGAGCTCCCTTTTGCGTCATCAAAACTGGCGGTCTAGAAAGCAAAGATGTTCCAATAACAAGTCTCAAAGAAACTGCGGAGTTCGCAGTATCTTACTCAAAAGCATGGCAGAGAGGTCTCGGAACCTCTGATGTATACTGGATAAATCCTATTCAGGTTTCAAAATCGGCTCCCAGTGGAGAACATATAGGAAAAGGGGCCTTTATGATAAAAGGCAAGAAGAATTACTTCAGAAATACAGAATTAAAAATCGCTATCGGCTTAACAAAGAAATGGCAGGTCATAGGCGGTCCGGAAAAAAGCGTTGAAAAACAGGCAAAATATTTCTCTGTTATTATCCCAGGTCCTACAAAATCTGGTGATATTGCAAAAAAAGCAAAGGCTTCCTGGATAAAAAAAGCATCAAAGTCTGATTCTGAAAAACTAAAACATATAAAGCTGGATGAAATACAGCGATTTATACCAACAGGTAAGGGAAGCATCCATGCCAAAAGCCGTTAAAAAACCAAAGAAGAAAACAGAGACTCAGAAAGGTCTAGAAAAGATTGAGGAAGATATAGAAACACTGGAAAAACTTGTCCGAACTGAGAGGAAAGAGGAAAAAGTCGAGTTCGAAGAATTCGAAAAAGAGCTCGCAGGACTTAGAAAACTCAGCAATCCAATCATAGAAAAATTTACCTTCAAAGATTTTTCCCGGGGTTTCATAGGCGGAATTATAGGTATGGGCTCTCTAGCCTGGCATGAAGTTGTTATAGAAGGTGCAAAAGCAATGCATCCTGCCTTTGTTTCCATTATTGTTATTTTCACACTTTTCGCCGGAGCTTCGGTACTCTACTTCTCACAGTACAGGAAAATTAAAGAACAAAAAATAATTTTCAAACTCCTTCCAAAAAGATTTGTCATATTCTACCTTCTCTCACTTCTAATTGTTACAGTGACTTACACCTTCTTCGGAATAGTCGGACCTGGTCATAGCTTTGCTGAGTCAGTCAAATTAATTCTTGTTGTCGCACTTCCAACAATGATAGGAACCTCAGCCGCCGATATTATTCGTTAGATTTATCTGGAAGAAAACTTATTCCCTCTCTATTCAATTTCTTTTTAATAATATCCCAAATAAGTATGAAGTGGTCTTCCTCCCTTTCGTCTCTTCTCTTCTGGTCCTTATGAAGATATAGCCAGATTTTTACATCTCCTTCTTCTATAAAAATTCTGAGAATATGGTAATTTTCCAGTCCTTCTAATTCTCCTTCTTTCAAAATATATGTATGCGGTGTTATATAGCAGTAGAATTTCCTATTCTTTCCCTTTCCCTGTGCGGAAACTTTCAAAAGCTCTGAGCGTATTTTATCGTGCTCATGCAGGCCATTATACACATGTGAAATGACATCAAGAACATCAACTTCTGTTTCCTCTACTTTCTCCCCCTTCTCTTCTGCGGCATATCTAAGAATATTCTTGTAAATTTTGGAATTTTCCGACAGTACCCTCTTAAGCGCCTCCAATTCTTTCTTTCCGAGACTTTCAATTTCAATTCCAGCAACCTTAAACAGTTCTGCCATAGCTAAAGATATCAACTATCATAATTAAATATATTGTTATGCAGCTTTCTGAAATCTCCAAACGTTATCCGGTGATGGAATCCGCTATAACTAGAATAATCGAGGAAGATGGAATTGGAGAACTCTACGAACCACAGGAAAAGGCAATTGAAGCCGGACTTCTCGACGGTGAAAATATGACTATTGCAATTCCGACGGCGTCAGGAAAAACCCTCATCGCAGAGCTGGCAATGCTATCAAAAGTTCAGCAAGGTTACAAAGCAATATATCTTGCCCCCCTCCGGGCTCTGGCATCAGAAAAATACGAAGAACTAAAAAAGAAACACGGAAAGCTTGTAAAAATCGGCATTTCCACAAGTGACCTAGATTCATCAGGTTCCGAACTGGACAAGTACGATATTCTCATAATGACGAATGAGAAGATGGACTCTATAATGCGCCATCATCCTTCTTGGATAGGTAAAATTGGAATAGTCGTTCTCGATGAAGTCCATCTTATTGATTCTGCAAATCGCGGACCAACGCTTGAAATAGTTGCCACAAAACTCAAAAAATTAAATCCACAATTCCTCGCTCTGAGTGCAACAATAGAAAACAGCGAGGAGATTGCCAAGTGGCTTGACTCAAAGCTTGTCGAGTCTTCTTTCAGACCGGTAAAACTTTCAAAAGGCGTTTACTTCAACAATGAAATCTCCTTCAATGGAAAATCAGACCAGAAGCTGGAAGCTGGAAGTTCTCCCTCTATCTCCTTGGCAACTGATATAATCCACAAAGGAGCCCAAGGTCTCGTCTTCGTCAGCACAAGAAGGTCGGCAGAAGCTGAGTCTGAAAAACAATCAAAGAAAATTGTCCATCTCCTAAAAACAAAGGAGAAAAAAGAACTGGAACGAATTGCGGACAGAATTCTAAATGTCCTCGAAAGTCCAACTAAACAATGCGTCCGTCTTTCAACAATAGTTCGCGGAGGAGCGGCATTCCATCACGCAGGTCTTCACAACACTCAGCGTAAGATAATTGAAGACAGTTTCAAATCAAATTTAATAAAAACAATCTGCTCTACTCCTACTCTTGCCGCCGGAGTAAATTTACCTGGAAAACGTGTCATAATTAGAGATTACAAGCGCTATGGAACTTTCGGAATGGAGCCAATTCCTGTTCTCGAAGTCCACCAAATGTTCGGTAGAGCAGGCCGGCCAAAATATGATACAGAAGGGGAGGCAGTACTAATCGCTTCATCTCAGGAAGAGTTCGACGAACTTTGGGAACACTATATTGAAGGAAGACCTGAGCCAATTTCCTCAAAACTCGGAGTTGCGCCTGTCCTGAGAATGCACACACTCGGTCTAATTGCAGAGTCTCCGAGGTCCAGGGAAAAACTCGTGGAATTCTATAACAAAACTTTCTACGTTTTCCAATATTCCGATGTCAGCCATCTCGAAACAACATTGTCTGAAATACTTGACGACCTCTTCGAATGGGGGTTCATAGAGGATGACGCAGATGAAAATCTCAGATGCACAATGCTCGGGCTCAGAGTTGCCCAACTCTATCTGGACCCCCTTACTGCATTCGAAATAATTCAGATGCTTTCTGAGAGTAAAATAAGTGGGGAACTAATGCTTACTATGCTTTGCAATGCGGCTGAGATGCGCCCCCTCGGAGCAATTCGGCGCTCTGAAGAAGACGAGATATATTTGGCAATGGACAGTTTGGAAATAGAAGACGGTCTCGAGCGCGCATTCAAACAGGCTTACATTTTCGGAAAATGGATGGACGAAACTCATGATGATGTACTATATGATAAATACGCCGTACCGCCTGGAGTTCTCAGAGGAAAATTAAATATTATGGACTGGCTCCTCTACGCAAGTTCTGAAATTTCAAGAATTACAAACAAAGACCAACATTCTCATCAAGTTCTGACTTTAAGGCGTCGCCTCAAGTACGGAGTGAAAAAAGAGCTACTTCCTCTGGTTTCTGTCAGAGGAATCGGACGAATCAGAGCCAGAAAACTTTACACTGCTGGTATAAAAGATAAAATAGGTTTAAAGAAATCCGGGGTCGAAAAAATATCTTCCCTCATTGGAAAAAAGACGGCTGAAAAAATACTCACTGTCTTGGATAAAGACGATTATTAAAATAAAAAAAAAATTGGGTCATTAAGGTTGACCTCTCTCCTATTTTTTTTGATGTTTTACTTCTTGAGGAGAGTTTCCCATCCAAGTCCAAGGACAAGGACGACCAGACTCCACAACTCAAGGCCTCTTAGGCTTAGTAGACCTAGGTCTTGTAGTCCAAATAATAGACCAACCAAAGCCAACAACCAACCTGTTTGTCTTCTGTCTAACATAGCTATCACCTTAATCTCGCTTAAAAGTTTTTTATTTATAAACTTAATCATTTACGATTTCAGTTCTTAATAGGAAAAGTTTGATGCGGGGGACAGGATTCGAACCTGCGTAAGCACTAAGCTACCAGGTCCTAAGCCTGGCCCGTTTGACCGCTCCGGCACCCCCGCCTAAGCGCAATTTATCTACCCAGCATCCTATTTATATTTCCCCTTCTTACAAGTTCTAATGGATATCAACAAGGCAAATAAAATACTCCGCTATTCTTCCTTGGCGGCGATAGTTCTTGTTCTCCTAGCAGGATTCTCCTTAAACTGGAATTCTTTCATAACTGCTTCAATAGTTTTTGCCATTCTTCTCATCAGAATAATTATGCTACTATATTTCATAAGAATCAAATAAAACGAAAGTATTATAACAAAAACCTGAAACAAAAGAGTGAAATGAAATTCAATTTCGATACCTTCAAAGATGTCGCAAATCTTGTTAAGAGTACCGAGCGCTACGATTTGTACGATATGAAACTCGAACATCTTACACTCTCCTTGACAAATATGAATCCAAAACAGGAAACTCGCGGACATGACCACGAAGGTGTTGAAGAAGTCTATTTCTGCCTAGAAGGCGAAGGACAAATCCAGGTAGCCGAGGAAAAAATTGATTTCAAAAAAGGCGATGTCGTTACAATAGCGCCAGGAGACTTTCACAAAGTTTTCAATCCCAGTGATTCCCAACTCATCTTCTTCTCAATTTTTGAGAGCTATGACAGAGATAGCGCAAACTACAGCCCAAAGTAATCAACAACTTTATAAGTTATAATTCTAAACTCTGCTTATGGGATTATTGGATAAATTCAAGAAGAAAAAGGAAGACCTTGTCGACGACGAGCTTATGAAAGATTTGGGAGTTCCAGACCTTCCTCCAGCTCCTAAGCCACCAAAACCTTCTCAAACAGTAGCACCTAAACCAAAAACAGCTCCTAAAAATTCTTCTAGATTCCCAGCTCCCAAAATCCCTGCAAAACTCCCGGTTCCTGTTTCAAAACCTGTAGCCAAAAAACCAGCCCAACTATCTGAAAAACAGGTTGCAAAACTCCCACTCTTTATGAAAGTTGAGAACTACCAAAAAGTTGTTGGCGAGTTAAAAATTCTCGTTGATTCTCTCAACAATATCGGAAGCACTCTTAATGAAATGTCAAAACTCGAGCATGAACACGAAGAAGCGCTGGGAAGATGGCGCCAGCAGCTCGACATAACAAAGGATCAGGTTCACAAACTTCTTTCAGACATGCCTGAAACGGGGAGGCTAAAAGCCCTTGTCAGCGCAAAGAAGAAGACAAAGAAACAGGAGAAAATCCAGAAAGACCTTGTAGACCTAAAGAAAGGTATGAGCACAACAGAGAAAAAAGATTCAACACTTGTTCAGAAGGAAATAAAGGATATGCGCTCAGGAATAACAAACCTCCATGATGAAATGAACCGACTTCACCTTGAAATGAAAACTCTAAATAATCTTACTCAACTGAGCAGTGCTCAGGTGGTCGGCGGGATAAAAGAGAAGGCAAAAATCGCAAAACCGGCAGCAATACCATTACCTTCCTCTAAAAAACCGGCTCTAAAAAAATCCAAGGCAAAACCACTCTAAGTATTAATTTTAATCTTCTTTCCTGCAGTAAATTTCCTTCCCATTCCAGCCGGTAGCTCGAGAACATATCTTGATTTTTTTCTCGGATAATAAATTCTCCAGGGTTTTGCTTTTATTACTTGGACGACTTCGTTTTTTGAATTAATATAAACAATATCAATAGGCTTCAACATGAAAAAGGTGTGTATACTGCACAACATTGTAGAATCTCTCTTAAAATCAAACAAAAGTGGTTTGATGCTTTTCCTCATCATTAAGCCACTAACCTTTTCGAAAAGACTGTCAGCAATTTCGACAGAAATTCCACCTACCCTCGCCATAAGTCTTTTAAGTCCGTGACTTTAATACCTTTTATGGTCCTCCTCTATGTCGTTCTCCTGAGTGCAACCCCCTTTCTCGAGCTGAGGGGGGCAATACCCTTCGGGATAGCGGCTGGCTTAGACTACTTTACAGTTTTCCTCGTGGCAACAACTGCAAACATCATTATAATTCCCGTAATTTACATGCTCTTCAACACATTTTTCAAAGAATTATATAAATTTCCTTACATCGGAAGTAGGTTCGAAAAAACAGTCCACAAAGCTCACCAAAAATCAGAGAAGTATCTTGACAAATATGGCTATCTCGGTCTCACACTCTTTGTTTCAATTCCCCTTCCAGGTAGTGGAGCATACACTGGGTCAATTGTTGCCAACTTTCTGGAAATGGATACGCAGAAGGCAATGCTGGCAATCGCCACCGGAGTTTTTGTCGCCGGAGTTCTTGTAACACTCATCTCAATAGGATTTCTGGAGTCCTTACAATTTCTCCTATAATCTTATTAAGATTGGTAACTAAGGTATAGTATGGAAATAGAGGTAATCAGAATCTAAAAAAGTGGAATAAAAACCATCTTCGGAGAGAGTCCGGAACACCTTTCGTCATATTCATAATAAGGAGTTCTTCTATTTATAAGCCCCAGGAGAGAGTTGAACTCCCGACCCCCTGTTTACGAAACAGGTGCTCTACCGAGCTGAGCTACTGAGGCATTCTAAATCAAGTAGAATTCTTTAATG
>Ga0187833_10002172_pt1 | contig 21424 bp, 18 predicted proteins | sample ETNtaG_37_FD_167968 | JGI IMG/M metagenome (GOLD analysis project Ga0187833, IMG submission 167968) | Marine microbial and viral communities from oxygen minimum zone, Eastern Pacific Ocean - ETNP2014_SV_400_PacBio MetaG (Illumina Assembly) | ecosystem: Environmental > Aquatic > Marine > Hypoxic...
GAAGTTTTGTCTAAAAAAGGCATTGTTCCTGGAATAAAAGTTGACCAGGGCCTGGCTGAAGATGAGAATGGCGAGCAGTATACAAAAGGCCTGGTTGGTTTAGGTGAAAGATTAGATGAATATAAGAAAGCCGGCGCCAGATTTACTAAATGGAGGGCTGTTTATGCTATCTCGGAGAGTACTCCAAGTGATTCTATCATCAAGAAAAATGCTGAAGATCTTGCAAAGTATGCTAAAATCTGCCAGGAACATGGTTTTGTTCCCATAGTCGAGCCTGAAGTTCTGATTGACGGGACACATTCTATTGAAAAATGTCTTGAAGTCAATGAAAAAGTGTTGAAAACAGTTTTTGAAGCTTTGAAAAAAGAAAATGTGATTATTGAATTGACAATTTTAAAACCTTCAATGGTAATTTCCGGAAAGCAGGCAGAAAATCGTGTAAATACGGATGAAGTTGCAAAGCAAACTATAAAATGTTTGAAAGCAACCATTCCTGCTGAACTCCCAAGTATAAACTTTTTATCTGGTGGGCAAACTCCTGAAGAAGCAACTGCCCATCTGAACAGGATGCATACTTTAAATGAAGAATTACCATGGTATGTCAGCTTTTCTTATGCTCGCGCATTACAAGGGCCTGCATTGAAAGTCTGGCAGGGCAAGCAGGAGAATTTTGCTTCTGCCCAGGAAGCTTTCTTGAAAAGGGCAAGACTGAATGGTTTAGCAGCAAAAGGAGAATATAAAGAAGAGATGGAGAGTGAGGAATAGAGAATGACAATAAAAGTTGGTCTTGTTGGATATGGTACAATCGGAAAGAGAGTAGCAGATGCAGTTTCCATGCAGAAAGACATGGAATTAATAGGTATAACTGGCCATTCTTACAGCTATAAGATGGAAGTCGCAAAGAGAAAAGGCATAAAGATATTTTCAATGAATGGCACAGGTGATTTTAAGAATAATGGCATAACACCTGCCGGAAATTTTGAAAACCTATTTGATGAGATTGATGTTGTTGTTGATTGCACCCCTAAAAAAATTGGGAGAGCGAATAAAGAAAAGTATTATGTTCCCAAGAAAATGAAGGCAATATTCCAGGGGGGAGAAAAACCAGATATTGCAGAGGCGAGCTTTGTTGCGCAGTGCAATTATGATGAAGCCCTGAACAAGGATTATGTGAGGGTTGTCAGCTGCAACACAACCGGTTTATGCAGGACTTTGCACCCTATAAATCAAAATTATGGGATTGATAGCGTGCATGCAACCTTGGTAAGAAGAGCAGCAGATCCATGGGATATTTACCATGGACCTATAAACGCTGTTGTTCCAGTTTTAGAACTGCCTTCTCATCATGGTCCTGATGTGCAGACCGTTTTGCGTGATGTTAACATTTTTTCCACGGCGATGGCTGTTCCTACAACTTTAATGCACATGCATAGTGTGACTGTTGATATGAAAAAGGACGCTTCTGTTGGGGATATCCTGGATTTGTTTAAGAAAACCACAAGAATAAGGGTTGTAAGAAATGCTGAAAAAATAAGGTCCACTGCTGAGATAATGGAATTTGCAAAAGACATAGGAAGGTTAAGGAGCGACATGCCGGAAATTTGTGTCTGGGAAGAAGGCATAGGGGTAGAAGGCAAAAAATTATTTTATTTGCAGGCAATCCACCAGGAAAGTGATGTTGTTCTGGAAAACATGGATGCTATCAGGGCGGTAACTGGTTTCAAGGATGGCAAGAAAAGTATTGAAATGACCAATAAATCATTAGACATCAATGGGTTTTAATTCAAATATTATATAAAAAATGGATGAGGTTTTATAAATGGACAGGGACAATGTATGTATAAATTGCTGCAATTTAATAGATATGATTGCTGGGAAGCAAAAATTAACTGAATCGGAGATGAACATTCTTACAATACCTAAACGAAGTTTTTCCTTCAGCTTTCCGGTAATAATGGATGATGGCAACATCAAGATATTTTCAGGGTATAGAGTCCAATTTAACAATGCCCGTGGTCCAACTAAAGGAGGGATAAGATTCCATCCTGATGTGAATCTTGAAGAGACAAGGACTCTGTCGTTTCTTATGACACTTAAATGTGTCATTGCTAATGTTCCTTTTGGAGGAGCTAAAGGTGGAGTTGTTGTTGATCCAAAAAAACTTTCTGAAGGAGAACTTGAGAGATTAAGCAGAGCATACATGAGAGGAATGTATAGGTTTATAGGACCAAAAACAGATATACCAGCTCCAGATGTCAACACAAACCCTAAAATTATGGCATGGATGTTGGATGAATACGAAAAAATTACAGGCCTGCATAACCCTGGTGTAATAACAGGAAAACCTGTTGAATTAGGTGGAAGCTTGGTTAGGGATATAGCCACATCCTTAGGCGGAGTTTTTGTTTTAAAGGAAATTATAGAAGAATTAAAGATGAAGCCAAATCAAACTAAAGTAGCAATACAGGGATTCGGAAATGTTGGGATGAACATAGCCGAATTGCTCCATGATATGAAATACAAAATAATTGCTGTCAGCGATTCTAAGTCAGGGATCTTTGATGAAAATGGATTAGATATTAAAAAAGTAATTGAATATAAGAAAAAAAATAAATTTCTAAAAGGCTATGGCGGAAAAAATATCTCAAATACAGAAATTTTAGAATTAGAATGTGATGTTTTAATACCAGCAGCATTAGGGCATCAAATAAACAAGGACAATGCAGATGAAGTCAAAGCAAAAGTGATTCTTGAAATGGCTAATCATCCTATCAAGCCGGAAGCAGACCCTGTTCTTGAGAAGAAAGGTGTTGTTGTAATTCCGGATATCCTGGCGAATGCTGGCGGAGTTGTTGTAAGCTATTTTGAATGGGTTCAGAACAGCACGAATTACTATTGGAGTAAGGAAGAAGTGACTAAAAAACTTGAAGAAGTCTTGGTTCCAGCAACAAAAGAAATTTCTAAAACCAGCAAAGAACTCAAAACAACCATGAGGGAAGCTGCCTATATTCTTGCCATAAACAAGATATTGGAAGCTGAGAGGTTAAGGGGAGTTTTGAATTGAAGATAGGTATAAAAGAATCTGGTTGATTTACGTTAATGAAGTGCTTATCTGTATTAATTCTTCATTTTCATCTTTTCCATGAGGAGTTGCCCTTAGATGGAAAGTTGTTGCATCTTTGACTGTTACTTCTATCTCATCTCCCAGCTTGTAATCTCCTTTTACAACAATAGGCTTGTATGCAAAATTTCTTCCAAGAAAAGTCTTGTTTTTCCCATATTCATCAATTATGATCTTTCCTTTCCATCCGATCCACTTCTGGTTGTTTTTCAAAGAAATTTGCGTAAATAATTCAGTCATCATCTTGCTTCTTTCCTTTCTCTTTTCTCCTGAAACAGGATCTTTCATTTTTGCTGCAACTGTGTTTGGCCTTGAGCTGAATCTTGCGATGTTCAATACATCCGGCTTTATATCCTGGATCAGGTTTAAAGAATCATGGAACTGTGCCTCGGTTTCTGAGGGAAAGCCAACAATAATGTCTGTTGCTATTGTGATGTCTTTTACATACCTTCTGAATCTCTCTACAATCTCCTTGAAGTTATAGACAGTGTATTTCCTGTTCATCTTCCCCAAAACTTCATTGTTTCCTGCTTCTATCGGGATGTGCAGGAATTTGAACATCTTGTCATCCTGAAAAACATGGATCAGTTCATCGATCATTTCCGGGATGTGCCTTGGGTTTAGCATTCCTAATCGAACTTTGAAATCTCCATCTATTTTTGTTATTTTATCCAGTAATTTTGCTAATTTTCTTTCGCCTTTATCAACCATGTAAGCTCCATTGTCCTGTGAAGTGATCCAGATCTCCCTGCAGCCATCAGCTATATTTTTTTCAATCTCTTTTAAGATATGCCCTTCAGGATAAGAAAAAACCTTTCCTTTGATCAATTTAACAGAGCAGTAAGCGCACTGGTCAGCGCAGCCGGAAGCAATTGGAATAATTCCAATGACCTTATTCGTCCTTATTTTTGGCTTTCCGACTTTTAATTCTCTTTCTTGGGTCAAAGCCTCCAAAGCATTTCCCTGGATGCTTTCCTCGACAGCATCCACAATCTTGTGAAAATTATGCGTGTTGATCAAAGCAGCGTTTTGATTCAATTTTCTGATTGGATTGACTAATTCTCTTGTTATGCAGCCTGCAACAATCATCTTTTTATCAGGATAATGTTCAGCTAATTTTTTTATTTCCCTTAATGCAGTATAATTGCCCTTAACCGTGCAGATGTTTATTACATTAACATCGCTGTATTCTAAGTCATCAACTATTTTATAACCAGCTTCTTGTAATAAACCCATCATCAGTTCTGATTCTGCTGTATTTGCACTGCATCCTTGTGTTTGTATGTATACTTTTGTCATCAGGCATTGAATAGCAGTTTTGTTTAAAAAACTTATTGATTTGAAAATATTTAAATAAGGATATGTTTTTCCTGAATATTTAATGATAAATGATCAACACGACCTTATGTTTTCATTGGGTGTGCCTCCTAGCTATGTAGATGAAAGGCATTCTCCTATCTCAGCTGTAAGTATGTTGATTTCTCTTCTTCAAGGGAGGGATCTAGAAATGTTCAGAGAAGTTTCAAGCCGTAGAAGACCAAGTTGTTTTTGAGCAATTGGGAGAAGTTCCATTTTTTTATACTGGAAGCACGACTTTATTTATTGAAGCTGAACAAATGGGTTGTGAAGCAGTTGTTGATTCATTGATGGAAGATTCTGAATTTTTAGCAAATGTTAGAAGAAATTTAGGATATTATTCTCATTGATCATCTAACATACCTGGGCCTTTCTTTCATCATGATCCAGTCGGTAAGGATTCTTGTCTCGTATTCATCCGGCGTGTGTATGGATTCATGTATATCCACCATCTTCTTCAGGTTACCAGTCAGATCAGCCCTTAGAGCCATGTAATTATCTCCTAGATAAGTAAAGCCTAATATTCCTCCCATCACCGATTCCGGGAAAATATGCACATTCTTGCCAGGAACCCTGTCAGAAAAATCTGTCAGTGACTGCTCTCTTTTGTTAAGGTAAGCTCCTATAGTCGATTTATAATCTATTGTCAGCCTTTCCTGCTCATAATTGCTGTCATAAGCTATTTTTACTGAATAATTTTCTTTTTCTTTAATCTCTTTTTTCTTTGTTAATGAGAATGAATATTTTTTCCTGTCAACTGGTTTGTTGATCTTATTTATCCCATAATCATCTACTTCTAATGTGACTTTTAATTTCTCTTCAGATTCATTCTCCTCATATCTTATGGATATTGAATAGCCTTTTTCCTCTTCTTCTTTCTCATTGGTCATGGATACAGAATAATCAATTTCATCTTTTTCAGTTAAATTTTTCTTTTCATTATTAATGAAATCGAAAATATCCATCTCTTCAGAATTAAACTCTTTTTTGTTTATTTTTCTATTTATCTTTATTTTATTTTTTTTATTGGTCGATTTGTTTAATGAGCTAGAAAAATTCATTGAATTTTTCGGCACGCCAAAAATCCCTTTGGGATTTTTTAGCGATTCTAAAACCATTTTTTCTAATAATAATATCTCATCTAATTTTTCTTTTCTGGAATCTCTTAATTTACCCTCTAAATCACCCTCTTTCTTTTTATTTGATTTTAAAAAATTATTATTTTTATTAAATGGAACTATGTAATCCATTAGGGTCTTTAATAAAAAATCATTGCCAGAACTTAAGTTTAATTTGCTGTTATTCACTTTTGGCAACCTGCTTATTGCATTTGCTGCATTTATATATCCTGTATTTTGTATCTGAGACTATCTGTTCTTTTAAAAATTCCATATCTCTCTTGCACTTGCTGCACGTTTCAGCCATCTGCATTTTTCAATAGTTTTTTCCCGATATCAAGTATCAATTGCGCTTCTTTTAAGGAAGTTGAGTCTGCAATTATCCTGAAGACATTGGATTCTGTTTTTGAAGCCCTGAACCATACAAATGAATGATTATTTATTAATATTTTCATGCTTTCGCTCAGTTTCTTTTCAACTATCTTATGATCATTGTAATGGTCTTTTATATGCTTTCTTATCTTATTGTAGTTTTTTGGATCAAATTCTATTTTAGATGCTAATGTATAATATCTTGGATACTCATTTAAAATTTCCTGCAAGGTCTTTTGTTTTTTTGCAATAATTTTTAAAATATAAAGCAAAGTTAAAATTCCGTCCCTACATTTTGAAGGATTTACTATGACTCCTCCGCTGGAACCTTCGCCTCCTACCCTGCTTTTTTGTTTGTGCATCTCATCAGCAACATTTATCTCTCCTACATCTACTTCAATCAATTTGCCATTGTTTTTTTTAACAACATCTTTTACAATATTAGAGGTAGCATCATTAGTCACCACAGTTCCATTTTTTGATAAAATATCATCCACTACTAATGCCAGTAAATAATGGCCTGAGACTAAACGTCCAGAAGGAAGAACTAATTCTATCCTGTCAGCATCGCAGTCAAAAGCCGCTGCAAAAGCAGCTTTTTTCCCATTGATCATTCCTTTTAGATAATATAATGAATCAAAATTAGGCTCTATTGTCCTGTTGAAGATTCCATATCGCATGTTGATGCCGATTACTTTGACTCCTATTTTCTCTAAGATATTTTTTGCGATTATCCCGGTTCCGCCGTTAGGATCGATTATTATTTTAATATTAGAATTTCTGATGCTTTCAATATCTTTTTTTGTTAAAAAACTCAAAACAAAGTCCGGATATAATTCATTAATTTCCTTGTATTTTCTGATTATTTTTTTTGTTCCATTAATTTTAAATTCTTTTTTTGAATGATATAATTTAATTACCTTTTCCATATCCTTTGGTCTTAATACAGCTCCATCTTTATCTAAAAACTTAAATCCGTTCCAGTAAGGTTCATTATGGGAGGCAGTTATTATGATTCCTCCATCTGCCTTGTAGTGCCTTACAGCCAATTCTATTGCAGGAGTTGAAGCTGCCCCTAAATCTATAATTTCGCAGTTTAAAGCCTCAATGACTGCATTTTTCAGATTATTCCTGGAAGGCCTTGTATCAGTTCCAATAACAATCTTTAATTGTTTTTTCTTAAATTTATCCTGCAAAAAATTAAAATAAGACAAAGCGTATCGAACAGCAACTTCTTCTGTCAGGGTCTTGTCAAATATTCCCCTTATCCCTGAAAATGATTCAACCAATGGCATAAGAATAAGTTAGTAAATTGGATATATAAGGTTTTTGTAAATTGATTAAGTATGATTTAAATAACTATTTGAAAGTGGTTAAGTTAACAAGCTTTATAAATAATTGGATCATTCCTTGAAGTATGGCTGGAAGAAGAATAACAAATCCAACAAGACAATTAATGGTAGGTTTGTATAATAATGGGTTTTCTTATAACGAAATAAAGGCACAAACAGGCCATAGGCTTCAATCTCTAAGTAGGCTTAAGGAATTAGCTTCGTGGAGTAGTTTCACATTATCCTCGAGTAATGAATCGCAGAGATTAGGGCAAGGGCTGAGAAACTTTATTGAATACAAAAAAGGTTTATTACATTCTACAATGGTTGAATTATCTGAATTTCAGGTTATGGAGGCCTTTGAAAAAGTTAAACTTCCTCAGGTAATGGGGATGGCAGTTGGGTCTATAACAATAGAAGATTTGTTTGCTCCAACAAATGGTTATGAGGCTTTATTCTTTGAAATTTTTAAAGGGGGCGTTGAAACTAGGAGTAGATTAGCAGAAACTGCTTTTAATTCTTATGTCAGGTCAGAACCTGAAACTGTAACTTATGGTGGTTTTATGGCTTATATCAGAGAACAAGTGACTTTATCCGCAAGGGAAGGGCTAAAAGTTCCATTACATTTAGATCAAAGAGGTCTAGAAGCTGCTCTGGAAACTTTAGATGGAAGGGAACAAGACATACTAAGAAGAAGGCATTTTGTTGGTGAAACTTTTGAAGAAATTGCGCAGCATTATCCTGTACAAAGCCCTGCTATTTTTCGGACATATAGGGGAGCTTTAAGGAAATTAAGACATCCAAGTAGAAGTGGGATGATTGTTCGGTATACTTCCCCAGCTGAACTTATGAGGTATGTTAGAGAATTAGAAGAGACGGTTGCAGCTCAAGAAAGGGGAATACTACAACGTGATGTAGATCTAGCTAATTATAAAACACAATTTGGTCCTTTGCGTCCACTTGAAGAAGTTTATGCTGAACAGGTACTTGAACTGAACAGAAATCTTGATACGTCTGTAGAGCAACTTAATCTTTCAGTTAGGGCTTTTAACTGTTTGAAGAATGCAAATATCAGGACTAATCGTGAATTAGTCCAAAAAGACGAAAGAACATTATTAAGAACTAAAAACTTCGGAAGAAGATCATTAGATGAAATAAAAGAAGAATTAGCTACAATGGGATTGCAATTAGGAATGGAATTGCCTCCGAAAACTGTTGAATGATTTTAGTGTTTTTTCTTTAATAAAATGTAATTTTAATTTTTTGTAAGTTTTCCATTTCTTCCAATTTCCATCACCAATTTGTGACGAATATATAATATTTTGATAATAAAGTTTAAATACAGCTCTGGAGAAGTCTGCAGAAGGTGAATTGAAGTTGAGTTTAGAATCACAATTGAGAAGGACTCCTTTATACGATAGGCATATCGAATTAGGGGCAACAATGGGACCATTTGCTGGATGGAATATGCCAATACAGTATCCAACTGGCATTACAAAAGAACACCTTGCCGTAAGAAGATTTGCAGGAGAATTTGATGTTTCTCATATGGGCAATATTTATTTTGAAGGTGAACATACATTGCCAGCATTACAGCGTGTTACGACTAATAATGCAGCGGCAATTCAACCTGGTCAAGCCCAATACACTTTTATTACAAATCATCAAGGAGGCGCGATTGATGATGCTCTTTTGTATAACCGGGGGAAAGGCAGTGATGGAAGGGATCGCTATTTGCTGGTTGTTAATGCAGCTACAAGAGAAGGTGACTTAGCATGGATAAGGAAATATAGTGGAGATTTTTCAGACTTGCAAATTGATGATAAAACTTTAGATCTTGGGATGATCTCACTTCAAGGTCCACAATCCAGGGTTTTGTTGGGACAGTTTCTTGGCGACCCTGCGTCAATGCCTGAAAATAGAAAAAATAGGTTTGTAGAAGTCACAAATGATGGGCATCGGTTATTAATAGCAGGAACAGGTTATACTGGAGAAGATGGTGGTAATGAAATTATCGCAGATCGTGAATATATCGGCGAAGTTTGGGATCGATTACAAAAATCTGGAGCAACTCCGGTTGCATTAGGATCCAGAGATTCCTTAAGGATAGAAGCAGGTTATCCATTGGGGGGGCAACAGTATGGTCGTGATCCTTCTGGAGCAGAAATCCCTATTTTTGCGTTAGGTGGTCAGGCAAGGATCGGTGTAAGTTTTGCTCCTGAAAAAGGAGATTATATTGGGAGAGAGGCCTTATGGGCTCAAAGACAGGAATCTGACGCCTTGTACAGGGGAGATTTGAGCACACCCTTGGACGAACGTGTCCTTAAAAGAGTTATTCAACCAATCTCATTGTTGGAAGGTACAAAACCTTTGAAGCACGGGAATGAAATTTTTTTAGGGGGCAGGCAAGTAGGTTGGGTTACAAGTGGAGCAGTTGTACCTTATTCGCATTTTTATGGAGAAGGAGTCACTGCAATTCCAACAGATGAGAATGGTATGAGATCCATTGCTTTAGCATTACTTGATTCTGATGTAAGGTACAGTGGACATGGAAAATTTCATGGAGAAGATGCAATTATATTGTCAGTTAATGCCGAATTTGGAACTCGAAAAAAGATAATTCCATTAGATGCTAGATTGGATGTTGGTCATTTAAAAACATTGCCTGGTTATTCACACCCTTTAACAGAACCTATAAGGCCAGTCCTTGTACAAAAAGCTGATCCAGTAACACCAGATGATTTAGAGAGGATAATTGGACCCTATGTTAGAAGTCATGTTGCAAAAGCCGGCGAGAAAGAGCATGATAGAATTTTATTGGTTCCATCGGTAATTACAATGACACCCTTGAGCAGATTTGTATCTATACTGTTAGCAGGAGAATATGCTGAGCACAAAGAATTAGTTCCAAACGAAGGTGAACATCCTTTTTATCCTAATACTGGTTTTCTAATTGATGATGAAAGCGCAGTGGACAGTAGATGGGCATCTTATTTTGATGTATCTCAGGTAGAAACTAAACCCATAAGTGGCCAGATGGGAATTACGGTTGCAGCTGAAGCATGGAGAGCGTATAAGAACAGGCATAGAAAAGGAATAGAGAGAGAAGGAGTCAGAGTTGTTGCAAGAGACTTAATGAATGGGGGGCATTTAAGCTCACAACCTAATGGAGCAATAAACCCTTCATTGGCTATGGATATCGAAAGAGGAGTTTTGGCATTGGAAAAATTCCCTGTACATCAGGATAATCGATTTGCAATTGATGTGGAAGCAACTATGGATCTGGATGAAAGATGGCATCCTGATGTTTATGTTTTTGGAGGGAGTATGATCATTGAGAGAGAACCAATCGCTGAATTTTCAAGAGCAATTCATGATAAGTATGGCAAAAATAATCCTAATAGGCCAATTCTAGTTTACGATGCTGCGCATGTATTGGGTATCTTAGGGGATCATTTTCAAAGTCCATTCAAAGAAGGCATTGATCTTGTTGTGGGTTCTACACACAAAACCCTAAGATCACAGCAACGAGGATTGATATTAGGCAATTTTGATACAAATTCTGAACAATATTTTATGTGGGAACTTATAAAAACGAGAATGTTCCCTGGAAATGTAAGTAGCCACCATCCTGGGACTTTGGTAGCTTCATATATTGATGCATTAGAGCTTGATGCTTTTAAAGATGTAAGACAAAGGCAAATTTTAAGTAACGCTAGAGCCCTTGAAACTGCTCTAGATGATGAAGGAATTAGGATAAGCGGAAATTCGGTAACTCATCAGGTCCTTCCTTATGTTGGTCATGGGATAGCGAATACAGTATCTGCTTCTTTAGTTGATGCTTTGATTAATACAAATGCACAAGCAAATCCTTACGACTCGGGTTTTTCATTTGCTTCATCTTTGCGTATGGGTACTAATGAAATGACAGATAGGGGATTCAATGAAGAAGAATTCCGACAGGTAGCGGCATTTGTTGCGGACGTTCACGTTAGACATATGAAACCTAGTGTTGTGGCAGAAAAGGTTAGAGAATTTAGGATACCTTTCCAGGATTGGAGATATGCATTATCAAGGGAACAGGCAAGGCCTTTGGCAAAACTAGCAGTTGAAACAATTTGGGGCGGACCACTTTAATTATTCTTTCCAAATCAAAAACTATTTAAAATAAAAGATTATGGTTCTATGAGTGGTGATTCATATGGATGATTCAATGCAGTTAGGTGGAAATATTGAGCTTTCCGGGTTTAGGGATCTGGATGGTTCTTCCATGGTTATTCTTAAGAAGATGGTTGGCAACTATGCTAAAAGAATGAGTGAATTAACAGAGAAGTTTGAAAACCTGAAATTAACGATGAAGCCGGTGCATGAGACTGAGAAAAGCGAGTTATATGAGATACATGCGCAGCTGATGGACAATGGAAAGCCGGTAGTTTCAGAAGTGACTGAAAGAAATCTTTTTGTTGCTATTGACAGCGCTTTAAAGAAAATAGTAAGTGAAATCAGCTGATTTTCTGGGTCTTGTTCTCTTGTTTGCCTTTTTTCAAAGATATTATCTGGATCAGTTTCAAAGCATTGATTTCCTGCTTTAATTCTTCTATCTGGTCTTTAAGCTCGTAGATCAATTCGTAGTTGTGCTGTATATTATCCACATTCTCATTTACTACACTTGGAACTTCCTGAAAATCTGTAAATTCCCTTCTAATCTGCTTGATCCAGGAATCCACATTGTCAATAAAAGTTGAAACCTCTTTTTCCATTTTTATCAGCTTTTTAATGTCAGAAATCAAAGATTTCTGAGTATGATCAAAAACCACTAATGGTTTTTGACAGGTCAAAAAAGAGGCATACATGCAAAATAAAGAGTAGGTCTAAGTTTCAAAAAATTTAGTCCCTTTTTATGATGCTTGTAGTATACCTCTCCCTTGAATGTGATTTAAGTTATATATACTAGTATACGTATTTGTATATCGCACATATATAAAGCTTACTATTCTGGAGTATAGGGCAATATATAGTTTGGAGAATAGTTGTTGGGGATAAGATAAGTAATGTTTTTGGCTATAATTCAATAAATTTGGAGTCCCAATAAAATAGAAAGAGATATTGATTGTATAGAAATCAAATCAAGTAATTCTTCCAAAAACAAAACCAACACCATATCCAACAGTAATTTCTAAAGCAGAAACTACTCCCCCTTGTACAGCACCCATTGTTCCATCAACTATAGGTCTAGCATATCTTCTTTTTCCGGCTCTTTCAATTGTGTTTCCAACAGCTTGGGATGCTACGCTTACTGCCATTGGTATTGCATACATAGCTGTTTCAGGAGTTTCAGTTATTCCATTAGCAGCTCGATATCCCATATACAATCCTGCACCTACACTTGTAGCATGACCTATAACTCTTGCAACTAATGTAGATCCAACTCCAATTTCTACTGCATTTGGCCTCATGTCAACTAGAACCATAGAAGTAAATATAAATATATCAATTTTATAACTACTATTTAGTAAAAATTAAATTATTTCTCATACTGACTCTTGACCTTATGCTCATCAGAAGTCAGGACTTTATTGTAAAGCTTTTCATAATCTTCCTGGAACCTGTTTTTCTTGAACAATAGCTTGTAAAGTAAGTAAATTCCTACAAGAATGTATATTGTAATCATGACTGTTTTGTTGAATATCATCATTATACTTTAATATTGAGAGATATATAAAGATTTGGTTTTACAACTAATAATTGTATTGTAATAAAACCGAGGTAAAATTTAGTGACTTGCGAGAGCTCGCTCAACTCACAGTCAAATTTTGCCGAGACTAGTTATTGTGAGCGAAGCGAACAGAATGATTTTTTTCTTTATACTTCAACAAACCAGTTCATTATAGAAATATTTATAAATAACCTGCTTCAAAATCCAAGATATGGCTGAAGATAAAGAAGAAAGCGATAAGGAAGAAGAAGTTTACGATGAAGAAGGTCGTGAGGAACTGGTAGAAGGCGGAGAGATAAGCTCTGAAGAAGCTGGCTTCATGCAGGGATACGAAGAAGCTGATGAGAAAGACGAGAAGGAAGAGAAAGAAAAAGAAGAGAAGAAAGACGAAGAAGAGACTGAAGAGTAACTGAACTTCTAAACCAATCCTACTGCTGGTTTTTGACAAGTTTTAATAATGACCTTTAAACACTTATTTCTAATATGAAAATCAAGCAAAAAGAAACTGCAAGATTGCCGACTAAATATGGGGATTTTGAGGCTCATGTCTATGAATGCGATAAAGGGCTGCATCATGTTGCTTTAGTCAAGGGCAATGTTAAAGATAAGGAAGCTGTTCTTGTAAGAGTTCATTCAGAATGTCTGACAGGCGATGTTTTTCATTCTTTAAGATGCGATTGCGGAGCCCAATTAGAAAAAGCTTTGCAATTGATCTCAAAAGAAGGAGCAGGAGTTTTATTATATTTAAGGCAGGAAGGAAGAGGTATTGGATTGTTGAATAAAATCAAAGCTTATGCTCTGCAGGACAAGGGCATTGATACAGTTGAAGCAAACAAACAATTGGGATTTAAGGCTGATCATAGGGACTATACAGTCGGCGTTCAGATTTTAGCAGATTTGGGGATAAAATCATTAAGGCTTTTAACAAATAATCCAAAAAAAATAGAAGGTTTAGAGAAATACGGAATAAAGATCACTGAAAGGATACCATTAACAACAAAACCAACAGAAGAAAACAAAAATTATCTTAAAACAAAGAAAGAGAAATTAGGGCATTTTATCGAAGATGAAGGGTTTTGTGATTAAAATACAACCGGCTTTGCACAATAATTAGATGGGATTTTGTACAAGAATCTTCTTTGCATAAAAACTTAAATCAATTTCTAAGTCCAGCCCGATGCTTTCATGCACTAAAACAGCCAAAATTTTATTCTCCTATGCATATCAAATCTATCTTGAAGCTAAAGAAGTTTCCACTCTAGCTACTTCACTGCGAATTTGTTTTTCTAAACTTACTCTAGTTCCTGATGCAGAATACTGCGGTGCATAATAATTGTCTGGTCTATAAAATCTTCCATCAAATACTGACAAATTGTCTAACTCCATTACGGCCCACTCAGGCTTAGTTACTGTAGGGAGCATAGCTAAAACACTCCCTGGAACCTCATAAATCACCCCCCTAAGCATTGGAAAATTACCATCTAAATCTTGCACAGATCTAGTGCAAAGAAGGGTTCTAAAACCCTTGAATTTAATATATCCAACTACTCGATCATCAATAACAACCATTGCACCCCTTCTATAATACTCGGGAGCGATATCAGGGTAGAGTACAAACATATTGTAATTTTCTGCATTACCGCAAGAGCGCCTCCTTGTTATGCCATCATCATAGGAGACTTTATCCGTAATCAAAACGTCTGAGCCAATAAGTCTGAGAGCCAAATCCTTATTTCTTCTAATACTTTTTGTTCCTCTTCTACGCAGTTTATATCTTTTTAATCTATTAGCCCTATTTCTTTCTTCTTGATCTGAAAATAGTAGATGTTCCATTATGACGATGATTGTTTGTTATATCTATAAATAGATTTGTGTTCTTCTTTAGGTTTTTGTACAAAGCCATTACAACCAAAACATTAATAAATAACCTTATTCTATCTCTTTTTTTTAGTATGTTGCTAAAGAAGAATGTCAAGTTGATTTTAGAGGATAAATCTGTTTTCTATGGTTATTCATTTGGTTCTGAAAAGTCTGTTTCCGGCGAAGTTGTCTTTAATACAGGCATGGTAGGGTATCCTGAATCGCTGACTGATCCAAGCTATAAAGGGCAGATTTTATGTTTGACTTATCCGTTGATTGGCAATTATGGCGTTCCTGGTAATGAAAAAGACAGCTATGGAATTGTCAAGCATTTCGAAAGCGATAAGATGCAGGTCCAGGCATTGGTTGTTTCTGATTATTCTAAAGATTACCATCACTGGAATGCCAAAAAAAGCCTAAGTGAATGGCTTAAAGAAGAAGGAATTCCGGGAATTTACGGGATCGATACTCGTGCTCTTACTAAAAAATTAAGGGAAAAAGGGGCAATGTTAGGGAAAATAATCTTTGATGATAAAGATGTTAAGTTTTATGATCCAAATGATGTTGATTTAGTAAAACAAGTGACAATTAAAGAGCCAGTATTTTATGATTCATCGAATAAAAAGGGCTATATTATAAAAAACAACAATGATTTAAAATTCAATAAAAAAATAAAAAAAATAGTTCTTATTGACTGCGGTGCTAAATTAAATATCCTAAGGTGCTTACTAAAAAGGGGAGTTGATGTTATCCGTGTTCCTTATGATTATGATTTCTTTAAGTTTGAATTTGATGGGATCATGATAAGTAATGGCCCCGGCAATCCTAAGATGTGCAAAACAACAATCAAGAACATCAAAAAAGCTTTAGGAAAAAATATTCCAATATTTGGAATTTGTTTAGGAAACCAATTATTATCTTTAGCTGCAGGTGCAAACACTTACAAATTGAAATATGGCCATAGAAGCCAGAATCAGCCGTGTTTGATGAAAGATACAAAAAGATGCTTCATAACAACCCAGAACCATGGGTTTGCTGTTGATACAAAATCACTTCCAAAAGACTGGGAAATATTGTTTACAAATGTCAACGATGGAACTAATGAAGGTATAAGGCACAAGACAAAACCATTTTTTAGCTTCCAGGCGCATCCGGAAGCAACTCCTGGCCCTGTTGACACAGGATTTTTGTTTGATGAATTTATTAAAAAACTGAAATAAAATGGAACCGATAACAATACTGGCAATAAGCTTAATAGGATTTTTAGTTGCAGTATTAGCCTCTATGGTAGGCGGAGCTGCCTTGATCATGGTTCCGGTATTGATTTTCTTTGGCATCCCAATACAGACAGCTATAGGAACAAACTGGGTTGCAGATGGTTTCATGAACTTAACAAGCGCCATTAAATATTATAGAGATAAGCACTTAAAGGTAAAAAAGATCCTTATATTTTCAATTATAGCTGCATTCTCCGGGTTAATAGGGATATTTGTCTTATTAAATATCAATGAAATAATCTTATCTAAAATTGTTTCAATAATAATCATCCTGATGGCATTATTCTTGATTGTAAAAAATAATATGGGACTTGAAAAAAAACAGGTTAAGAAGAATCTTTTACTATCAGTAATAATTGCCGTTGGATTGGGCATATATGGCGGATTTTTCGGAGGAGGTTTGGGAAGCTTGCTAATGCTGGCTTTTATTTCCCTTTACGGATTTGATTTTATAACTGCAGCCGGAAACGCAAGATTTGCTGAATTCATAATAAGCATTGTAGTTGTTGCTGGATTTATTTTTTCAGGATTAATAGACAAACAAGTAGTTGTTCCTTACACTATCGCATCCGGAATCGGCGGCTATTTTGGCGCATCAATCGCTCCTAAAATAGGCAATGTTTGGATAAAGAAACTGTTCATAGTAACAGCAATAATTATGGGTATCAGGTTGTGGATAGGATGAAACCAAAAAAATTTTGGAATAAGTTGAAATATTGGCAGAAAGGTGGGATAATTTTTTCCTTACTAGGTATTCTTATATCAATATTAGCGTTTAATTGTTCTGATACACCTTTTTGCTGGGGTGTCTTTATTGCTACTATGCCAGTATCTTTTGCCTCAACTCCTAGTACATATGATATACAACCATTTGTTTTACCAGTTTTTATAACCGTACAATATTTCTTAATCGGAGCCCTAATCGGACTTATCATGGGGAAGGTGAAGAAGAAATGATAGTTTCAACACCACTGGACACTGGACATCCACGCGTAAGCTATTTAAATGAGAATACTTTAGTCTCAAATACATTTAAACCACATTTTTACCTTGATTTTCAAGAGTTTATCATTCCAAAAAAGAGTTTTATTATGAATAATAAACAAAAATCAAATAAAAATTGCAGTTGTAAGATGGTAGAAGAGAATAAAAAATTTAAAGTAAATTTTTGGAATCTATCTCAAAATGTTAGGTTAAATCTTAATAAGGATTTTACTATCAAACTCTTTGATGGTTGTGGACTTAAATTAAAAGAATTAGCAAAAGAAGTAAAAGTTTCTTACCCATTTATCTGTCATTTAAGAAGAGATATATACTCTATACCACTGAATATTGTACTAAAAGTATCAAAATTATCTAATATATCACTTGAGGAAATACAAAAAAATGTAATTTCAATAAGAACCAGAGCGGGTACAAGTTCGAATATTAAGTTTCCAATTAAAGATAATGAAAAAATATCCTCATTAATTGGACATGTTTTTGGCGATGGATATGTAGGCAGAAAGAAAAAGCAATTTGAATACAGCAATAATAATCCTAATTTGATTAAAGAAGTTAAAAATCAGATTTATGATTTATTTAGTATATCACCAATGACCGAAAATAAAAATTGGGTAGGATATCCAGCTATTATCGGAGAGATTTTAGACTCTTTTGGAGCTCCAATTGCACCAAAGATTTATAGCCTTGATTTAATTCCAAAATGGATACTTAAATCTGAGAAATTTAAAATTGCTTTTCTAAAGGCCTTTTTTGATGACGATGGTTCTGTAATGTTTAGTAATAATTACAGAGCAAAAGGCTTAAACTTGAATGTTATAAGACATGTAAACCAAAAAGAAACTCTTTATAAATTACTAGAACAGATCAGGTTTGCTCTCAAGGAATTAGAGATATATGCAGGAAAGCCTATAATTTCTCTAGAGTATAAAAAAGAGGATGGAGTCCACATTATAATGTATATAAATATAACTGATTATCAAAGTCTAATTAATTTCTATAAAAAAATTGGTTTAACACAAGGAAATAAATTCAATAAGCTTCATAAAATAGTCAATAGAAAGATATTTTATAGCAAAGGAAATGAAAGAATTTTAAATAATCAAATTTTAGAGTTTTTGTCAAAAAAAGAGTATTCTTCTACTGCTGAGATAGCTAATTATTTAGGAAAGTCAAAAACTAAAGCTCTTAAGAAACTTAAGCAACTTCATAATAAGAATTTAGTAGCTATAGTTGGAAAAGTTGCTCCCAATAGATCATATTTATGGAAACTAAATGGAGGTAAACAATGTGAATAAAAAACCTAAGAAAGTGCTAGTTTTAGGCAGTGGTGCACATTAGATTAGATTAAGTTTCTAATCTTGGCAAAGTCAAGATCGGAGAAGCAGGCGAGACCATTTTAATGGCGCTTATTCGACTTTTCCGGTTCTCAATGCTTAAAATCACTTAGAGAAGAAGGTATAAAAACAGTTTTGATAAACCCTAATATTGCTACAATCCAAACTTCAAAAGGGATGGCTGATAAGATATACTTTCTTCCTGTAAAGCCTTATTTTGTTGAAAAAGTCATCAAGAAAGAAAAGCCTGATGGCATTTTACTGAGCTTTGGCGGACAGACCGCTTTGAATTGCGGTGTTGAATTATCCGATAAGGGCATTTTCAAAAAATATAATGTAAAAGTTTTAGGGACTCAGGTCAAGACAATAAAAGATACTGAAGACCGAAACCTGTTTAAGAAAAAATTAACAGAAATAGATGTAAAAGTTCCTGAAAGCAAGGCAGTCACAAGCATCAATGTAGGTTTGAAGGTTGCCAAGAAAATAAAATATCCGGTTATGGCCCGAATAGCATATGCTTTAGGCGGCCAAGGCTCTGGAATAGCAGCTAACGAAAAAGAATTGAAAGAAATTCTGAAAAGAGCTTTCTCATATTCAAATCAGATTTTGGTTGAAAAATACTTAGGAGGGTGGAAAGAGATCGAGTATGAGGTTGTTAGGGATGTGCATGATAACTGTATTACTGTATGCAACATGGAAAATTTTGACCCGATGGGTGTGCATACAGGGGAAAGCATTGTTGTGGCTCCCAGTCAGACATTGACAAACAATGAGTACCATAAACTAAGAGAGATTGCGATCAGAGTTATCAGGCATTTAGGAATTGTTGGAGAGTGCAACATCCAATATGCATTTGATCCAAATTCTGAGGATTATAGGGTAATAGAAGTGAATGCAAGGCTTTCCAGAAGCTCTGCATTAGCCTCTAAAGCAACCGGGTATCCTCTGGCTTTCATTGCCGCTAAACTTGCTCTAGGCTATAATCTATTTGAATTAGAAAATTCCATCACAAAGAAAACAAAAGCATGCTTTGAGCCTGCTTTGGATTATATTGTTGTCAAGATCCCAAGATGGGATCTGGAGAAATTCAAGCTTGTTTCTTTTGAAATCGGCCCTGAAATGAAATCCGTTGGAGAAGTCATGGCAATCGGAAGAAAGTTTGAGGAAACAATCCAAAAAGCATTGAGAATGTTAGGTGTCAACCTGCATGGTTTAGTATGCAATAGCATTAAAATCGATAATCTGGAAAAAGAATTAAAGAATCCTACTGATAAAAGGATCTTAGCGGTTGCTGATGCCATTAAAAAAGGCTTTTCAATTGACAAGATCTATTCTTTATCTAAGGTTGACAAATGGTTTTTGTACAAGATAAAGAATATTGTTGAGGTTGAAAAAGAATTAAAGAAATATAGATTAGAAAATGTTCCTAAAGAATTATTATTGTTTGCGAAACAACATGGTTTTTCAGATTTCCAGATTTCCAAGATCTTGATTAAGGGGGAAAATTATGAAAAGAATATGTTGGCAGTTAGAGATTTAAGGAAAAAATATGATATATCTCCTTTTGTAAAGCAGATAGACACTTTAGCTGCTGAATGGCCTGCAAAAACAAATTATCTATACATGACCTATAATGGGAGCAGGGATGATATCTCTTTTAAAGAGAAAAATAATGTCATTGTTTTAGGCTCAGGCGCTTACAGGATTGGAAGCTCTGTTGAATTTGACTGGTGCTGTGTTAACGCTGTCTTTACACTAAAAAAATTAGACTACAAGACAATAATGATAAACTACAATCCTGAGACTGTTTCCACCGACTATGATGTTTGTGACAGGCTTTATTTTGAGGAGATGTCATTTGAAAGAGTCTTGGATATCTATGAAAAAGAATCTCCTACAGGTGTTGTGATCTCTATGGGTGGCCAGATTCCAAATAATCTGGCAATGAAATTGGATAGGCAGAAAGTTAAGATATTGGGAACTTCAGCTCTGAACATAGATAGGGCTGAAGACAGGCATAAATTCTCTAAGTTATGCGACTCTTTGGATATTGACCAGCCATCCTGGATTGAGGCAAAAACTATTGAGGAAGCTGAAAAGTTTGCGAATAAGGTTTCTTATCCTGTTTTGATAAGGCCTTCTTATGTTCTTTCCGGTGCTGCCATGTCTGTTGCTTTCAACAAAAAAGACCTGGATAAATTTCTGAAGAAAGCAACTCTTGTTAGCAAAGAAAATCCGGTTGTTATCAGCAAATTCATAACCGGAGCTCGTGAAATTGAGATTGATGCAGTAGCTTCTTCCGGAGATATTAAGATATATGCTATTACCGAACATGTTGAAAATGCAGGGGTCCATTCAGGGGATGCAACCATGGCTTTGCCGCCTCAGAATACAAATAAAGAGACGATTGGTAGGATAAAGGAGATTGCCCAGGAAATTGCCTCCAGTCTTGAGATAACAGGCCCTTTTAACATACAATTTATAGCGAAGGAAAATAAAGTCAAAGTCATTGAATGCAATCTGCGTGCTTCTAGAAGTTTTCCATTTGTTTCCAAAGTAACTAAAAATAATTTCATTTCTTTAGCCACTAAGGCCATGTTGGGTTTGGATATAAGTGGAAATTATCATACTTTAGATCTGGATTATGTCGGCGTAAAAGCTCCACAGTTTTCTTTTTCTCGGCTGCACGGCGCTGATCCAGTTTTAGGGGTTGAGATGGCTTCAACCGGCGAGGTTGCCTGTTTAGGGAAAAATTTAAATGAAGCTTTTCTGAAATCATTGCTTTCAGTCGGCTTTTCAGTGCCTGAGAAAAATATATTACTTTCTACCGGGAATGCAAAAACAAAATCTTACTTGCTCGGAAGTGTTAGGAAATTACATAAGTTAGGATATAATCTGTTTGCAACTGCCGGAACTTCAAAATTCCTTGATCAA
>Ga0187833_10002177_pt1 | contig 21389 bp, 18 predicted proteins | sample ETNtaG_37_FD_167968 | JGI IMG/M metagenome (GOLD analysis project Ga0187833, IMG submission 167968) | Marine microbial and viral communities from oxygen minimum zone, Eastern Pacific Ocean - ETNP2014_SV_400_PacBio MetaG (Illumina Assembly) | ecosystem: Environmental > Aquatic > Marine > Hypoxic...
AAATCCATGTGCCAGGCCCCTGCATCAAATAGTGATTAATTAGGATAGGAAAAACGACTTTCTGGAGATAACGTGTGGCGGATATAAGATACTTACTGGAGTTTGAGGCGGCTAGTGGGTTTAAGGTGGTTCTCGAGTTTGGAGGAGAGGATTCTTTGAATTTAAATCGTGAGCGGATTGAAGAGGCAGGTCTTAATTGGAGGCGTCTACCAAGCTTTAATGTGAATTTTGATAGCGCTGATTTGTTTATGGATATGAGAAGCCCGGTATGCGCCTCGCAATTCGATTTGGATGACTGGTTGTAGAAAGCGTAGGGATCTGCATTTTAGAGATCATCAAAATAAAGCCCGATATCATTTGCTGTAGGATTATTTATTGATTCCCTCTTGAGTGGCGGTGATGGGTTACATGTCAAACAGGGTGTTCAATGTATTGGCAACTTCAGGGTCATAAAGGGAACTTTCCGCATCCTTTATAATTTCTTTTATAGCGCTTTTGTATTCCCAAGATTCAGTTGCGTGTAGTTGCTTCGACGTTATCAGGTCAAACGCGTCGGCAACGGCCAGAATACGTGCACCAAGGAATTTCCTCACCTTTCTTCCCATGAGGATAACCACTGCCATCAAAGTGTTCATGATGGTTCTCAACCATCTGCAGGATGTTATCTGATTCATAGCCCATTTTCTTTAAAATGCGGGCACTTTCCAGAGGGTGCTTTTTTAGATCGTGGAGATCCGTGTCGGGTATTTTTTTTGATCCAGCATGGGGTCGTTGATGCCGAGTACTTCATATACAGAGACAGGCGCTTTTTCCCCCTTAATTGATATCTTCTTAAATTCATCTCGCTTTATGTTGGCCTCGGCAAATGCCAGTTTTGCTTCGGTGTGTTCAGAGTCGATCTTGAGTACTTTCCCGAAAAATTCAATAGCTGTTGTGGCGCACTGACCAGACACGAACTGGGTACCCAATTGCATCACTGGCAAGGACAGCCGCCCTGAAGCAAACGAATGAGCGGTAATTATGGGTAAAACCTAATAGTTGTTGAAATTGTAATTTAAGAGGGGGTGGTGGTAACCCAGGCGAATATTTTTTGAGGGTTTGTTAGTCTATATTTTACAGCCCTTTGCGCCAGAAAAATCGGTGTCTGTTGTATCTGCTCCGCTAAGGTCCGAGTCCATAAGGTCTGTATTAGAGAAATTTGCATCGGCCATTTTGGCTCCTGAGAGGTTGGCCTGAGAAAGGTTGGCTTGGGAAAAATTGGCATGCTCCAAGTCTGCCCGATGCAAGTTGGCGCCTTTGAGGTTGGCTTGTGTAAGGTTAGCTTTTGTAAGTTTGGCTCCTGATAAATTACTTCCTTCAAGGTCGGCATTTTTCAAATTGGCTTCTCTTAAATCGGCACCCGTCAGAAACGAGTTTTTGATTTGCGCGTTTTCCAGAATCGACTCCGTCAAATCTGCCCGACTCAGGTCAACTCCAATCAACTTGGCTCCAGTGAAGTCAGTCCCCTTCATATTACCTCCGCTAAGGTCTGCTCCGGAAAGGTCAACGCCCGACAACTTCCCTTTGCTGATGTTTGCCTTGGTGAGTTGAGCTTCCTGCATATTTGCGTCGTTGAGTTTTATCCGTCCAAGATTTGCCCCATCCAACTCAACCTTCTCAAGCTGGGCATTGGTCAGGTCGGCTATATTGAGGTCCGCTTCTTTCAGATTAGAGTTTGTTAGCTGTGTTCGCCTCAGGAGAGCTCCTCCAAGTTTGGCTCGCAGAAGGTTTGTTCCGTTTAGCGTTGCATCCGAAAGGTCCGCCCCTGTGAGATCGGCGCGGGTCAAACAGGCACCGGTGAACACTGCTTTCACCATTTTTGAGCCTTTAAATTGCACCCGATTTAGATTGGTGCCTATAAATTTTGCTTCAAAGAACACGGCCATACTAAGTCTGGAGTCGGTGAAGTCGGCGTCGGTAAAGTTGGCTCCGCTTAATTTAACGCGGTTGAAATCGGCTCCCTGTGCTTTTACGCCTGTCAAGTCGGTGCGACTGAAATCAGCAAGACCGCATGTGACCTCACTGAGACTACTCTTGGTAAGATTTGCTCCCACCAATTTACATTTCCTCAAATTCGCGCGTTCGAACTGCGCTTCGGTCAGATTCGCTCCATTAAGAATGCTTTCTTCAAGATTAGCGTCTTCGAAATTCGCGCGGTGAAAATCTGTTTCTGAAAGATCAGCTTCCGACAAATTGGTGTCGGTTAAATTTGCATCTTGCAGGTTCGCCTTATTCATGCAGACTTTGGACAAGTTGGCCCTGTTAAAAATCGCTTTTGCAAGGTTGGTGTTTTGCATGCTGATGCCCAGGAAGTTCAGGTCCGACAAATCAAGTTCCGAAAGATTGCAGTCATCAAGAGATGGGGCAGAGGAAGCTTTCGTATCATCTTGCGATTCCTCTTCCTCCTGAGGTTCATTGCCCTCTGCGGAAGTTTCAGCATCAGTTCCGTTCACTATATCTTCCGATGAATCCTCTTCTTGATTTTCCGGATTCTCGTCATCTGTGTCTGGAAAGGTTTCTTCAGTATCGTCATGGGCTTCTTTGATAGCCTGATAAGCGGCGAATTCCTCCAACCGTTCTTCCACTTCTTCGCGTGTCATTTCTGCCATTGTCTATTTCTCGGGTTAGATCAATTTGTAAACTTGTTAATGCCGTTGCAAAAGACTGATCGTCTTGGAACAGTACGCCAGGGTATTTTGAGACAAGATGAAACAATAGCTCAGGTCTTGAAATAACGCAAGAGCTTAAGGGCGAATATCAATGGGGTTGATAATATGCCGCAAATAGCGTGGGTTTTGACTGGATCGAGAACTTACAAACAGAGGGACATCGGGTTTGTTTTAGCTGGAAATTTATTATGTCTGTTGAAATTATTACTTTAAACTGTATGCGATGAGTTACTCCGCTTTATTACACTAAAAGTTTTGCCAACAGAGAGATTACTCGTGACTAAGACAAGGTCCGTAATGATTTATGACGGTGAATGCAGTTTTTGCAGGCGTTGGATCAGTCGGTGGAAACACGTTACCGGGGACCAGGTGGAGTATCTTGCTTCCCAGGAAGCGGTCGAGCGGTTTCCACAATTCTCTGTCGCGGATTATGAGCGTTCGATTCAATGGATCGATCTTGAGGGCGATGTGTTTGAAGGAGCCGAGGCGGTGTTTAGTGCTTTGGCGTGTGCCCCTGATAAAACGTGGCCATTATGGATTTATCGAAATGTCCCCGGCTTTGCCCCGGTTGCGGAGTGGGGTTATCGAATAGTTGCTAAAAACAGGGGAGTCCTTTGAACGATCAGCGCATGTTTGTTAGGAAAGGAAGCAGATAAGTCAGAATTTGTTTGAATTTAGGGCGATATCTGTTTTCACTGTGTCATTTTAAGGCACCGCTCCCTATCAAATTGCTAGAAAATTCAGCCTCACCACGTTTTACTACTATTTTCAGCCTGCTTATCGTTTGGCACGGAACTTGAAGCTTTGCATCATTAAAGGATACAGTACCCATCAGTATGCACTAGTCGGGGTGTCCTGCCAGTTGTGGCAACCATCTGATAGCTGTCGACGGAGTTGACATTTTCATGGGAGGACGGACCGGGAAGCATCCCAAGCAGGCGATCAAGATTCTTGAAAATGTTCCCTGTGACATTTTGCCCAATGTCCTTGAGCAGATCATTCCATTTCACACAAGAGAGAAGATGCATCCCATCAAGGGTATGAAACAGTCGAAAAATAAAAAGAAAGTGAGTGCTAGCAAAAGCAGAAAAGTTGAAATCGATAGAGTCCCTTTTGTTGTGAACGGAGTTTCTACGAATTAAATAGGGTTAGCGGTTAAAGCGCAATAAATATTATTTTGAACGTTGAAAGGAAAAGGTTCCATATGAAAGAGAAGTTGGTTTTAGTCGGTAATGGTATGGCTGGGGTGCGCACGCTTGAGGAACTACTTAAGATTGAGCCCGACTTATATGACATTACCGTTTTTGGGTCTGAGCCTCATGGAAACTATAATCGCATTCTTCTTTCTCCGGTGTTGGCGGGGGAAAAGGAAATCGGCGATATCATGCTCAATGATGAAAACTGGTATCAGGAAAATAATATCAAGCTCCATACGGGTAAAGAGGTGGTGGAGATTGATCGGCGTAATCGCAAGGTGATAGCTGAAGACGGGACGACTGCGAGTTATAACCGGTTGTTGTTGGCCACAGGCTCCAATTCGGTTCTTATTCCAATTCCCGGAAATGACCTTAAGGGGGTTGTCACATTCCGTAACATTCATGATGTGACGACGATACTTGAGATTGCTAAGAAAAAAAAGCAGGCATTGGTTATAGGCGGCGGATTGCTTGGTTTGGAAGCGGCTTATGCTCTCAAGCAGCAGGGGATGTTCGTTACGGTGGTACACCTTATGGATTCTTTGATGGAACGGCAACTCGACCCTGAGGCGAGTTCCATGCTGAGGGAGACTCTTGAAAATCGCGGGATTCAGTTTCTGATGGAGACCGCAACGGAGGCATTGCTCGGGGAGGATGAGGTGTGGGGTGCCCGATTCAAGGGCGGACTGGAGATCGCCGCCGATCTGGTCGTTATGGCAGTGGGTATTCGACCCAATATAGCTCTGGCTCAGAAGGCCAGGATTCATTGTGATCGTGGCATCGTAGTCAATGACACGATGCAAACCTATGACGGGCGGATCTATGCCGTCGGTGAATGTGTTCAGCATAGAGACCAGGTTTATGGTCTGGTGGCCCCGTTGTTTGAACAAGCCAAGGTTTGTGCGAATCATTTGGCTCAGCTTGGTTTTGCGCAATACCGTGGTTCGCTCACATTTTCCAAATTGAAGGTTACTGGTGTGGATTTGTTTTCCACTGGGGATTTTATGGGGGACGATACAACTGAAAGCATCGTTATGAAAGATGTGGACAGAGGAATCTACAAAAAAATTGTGCTGAAAAATAACCGTATCCATGGAGCGGTTATGTTTGGAGATACGGTAGACGGTTCCTGGTACTACCAAATGTTAAGGGACCAGACAGACATCAGCGGCTTTAGAGGACAGTTGCTCTATGGCCAGTCTCACTTGGGTGATTCCGGACATGGTGGTGCAAATACTGCGGCGGATATGGCGGATGACGTGGAGGTATGTGGTTGTAACGGGGTATGCAAGAAGGATATCGTCAATGCAATTACCTCTAAAGGATTGTTCACATTGGACGATGTCCGGGACCATACCAAGGCTTCCAGCTCTTGCGGTTCATGCACCGGCCTGGTAGAGCAGATTTTATCATTTACTCTTGGCGGTGATTACTCTGAAGCTCCCACGGCAAAGCCTTTATGCAAATGCACCGATTACACTCACGAAGAAATTCGCCAAACTATACAAAGGCAAAAATTGATGGGCATTCGATCCGTTATGGATTATCTGGAATATCGGTCGCCAGATGGATGCCACATTTGCCGTCCGGCGATCAATTACTACTTGATGAGTTCCTGGCCGGGTGAGGTGGTAGATGATCCTCGGTCGCGCTACATCAATGAAAGAGCGCACGCCAATATCCAGAAAGACGGAACCTTTTCCGTTATCCCGCGTATTTGGGGAGGGCTTGTCACTCCTGCGGAGTTACGTGCTATAGCCGATGCGGCGGATAAGTTCAATGTTTCCACGGTTAAGATCACTGGCGGACAGCGTATTGGTTTGTATGGTCTGAAAAAAAATGAATTGCCTGCAGTATGGTCCGACTTGAACCAGTCGGGAATGCCTTCTGGATATGCATACGGTAAGTCCTTGCGCACGGTCAAGACTTGCGTGGGAGAAGAATGGTGCCGGTTTGGTACTCAGGACTCCACTTCCATGGGTGTGCGATTGGAAAAATTGACCTGGGGTTCCTGGATGCCTCACAAGTTCAAAATGGCGGTATCCGGCTGTCCTCGCAATTGCGCGGAAGCCACCATCAAAGACTTTGGTGTCGTGGCCGTTGAGTCAGGCTGGGAACTGCACATTGGCGGCAACGGTGGTGTGAGGGTACGCCCCACTGAATTGCTGTGCAAGGTAAAGACGGATCAGGAAGTGGTTGAGCATTGTTGCGCGTTCATCCAATTATACCGTGAGGATGCGCATTACCTGGAGCGCACAGCGCCTTGGATCGAGCGGGTAGGAATGGTTAAAATCAGACAGCAACTTATCGAAGATGGCGGAAATCGCAAAGCCTTGTCAGATCGGTTTCTAAGCTCACAGAAATTTGCACAAAAGGATCCATGGGCTGAACGCACCGGAGACGCAGGATTTGAAACACATGAATTCTTTCCTTTGGAGGTGAAAGTAAGCCATGAGTGATTGGATAGAAATCAGTTCAGTGGACGAAATTCCGCCTTTAGGGGCGCGGGTGGTACATGCGGAGGAGATGGAGATCGCCCTGTTTCGAACCGCAAATGACGAAATTTATGCGGTGCGTGATCGTTGTCCTCATAAGGAGGGTCCATTATCCCAAGGGATAGTGCATGGCAAAAGAGTCACCTGTCCTTTGCACAATCTGGTTTTAGAATTGTCCGATGGAAAAGCCGTGCCACCGGATGAAGGTTGTGCTTTGGTGTATCCGATTAAAGTTGAAGAGAGTAGGGTGTGGATTAAATTGCAAGGGGTGGCGAGTAAAATAAAAGGGAGTAAGTAGAATGTATAAAACAGAGATGCAGAAAATTGGCGACGCTTCTGAAAAGAAAATCGCGTTCATGCAAAAGTCGCCTCTCAGTTACACCGTCCTGTCCGCATTGGCAGGCATTTATGTGGGATTCGGAATAGTATTGATTTTTTCAATAGCGGGTCCCATTGCCGCAGATGGAGGCGGGGCTTATTTAAAGCTGATCATGGGACCGTCTTTTGGCATCGCGCTTAGTCTGGTTATTTTTGCGGGGTCGGAATTGTTTACTGGGAACAATATGGTATTTGCTGTTGGTCATATCACTAAAAGAGTGGGATTGACACCGATTATCGCTTTATTCATATTGTGTTTTGTGGGCAATTTTCTCGGGTCCGCTTTCCTTGCGGGATTGGTAATTGCCGGAGGTAGTTTGACAGAAGCCTCACAAGCCCTGGTGCTAAAAGTTGCGGCGGCGAAGATGGCATTGGGGCCTCAGGAAGCATTTATCAGGGGCATACTATGCAACTGGCTGGTTTGTCTGGCCGTATGGATTTCTCTGAAAACTCAAAGCGATACTGCCAAGCTCGTGATGATTTTCTGGTGCTTGTTCGCGTTTATTTCCAGTGGGTATGAGCATAGTATCGCTAATCAAACTTTATTGAGCATGGCAATGTTTCTTCCACATGGTCCTGAAATTTCCATTGGTGGGTTTGTCCATAACCAGATCTTTGTGACCCTTGGAAACCTGGTCGGCGGTGGTGTTTTTGTGGGGCTGGTGTATTGGTTGTCTACGCCAAGTTTAAGGATGGAAGCTGGGGCCAAACTGCAGGAAGAAGCTGAGCCAGAAAATAATTAATACGGGCACTGATGCCTGCCTGTCTACGGTGGGGTTGTTCATTCTCCTGATGTTGCAGTATAATTTTGGAAACAGGAGATTTTATGGCAACGGAACTGGAAGATGAGTTAGGTGATATTCTTGGAAAAGCCCGTGATGGAAAAGGGTGGACTCAGGCAGACTTGGCAAAGTCCGCTGGAATGTCTGTTGGCGATATCGCACGTATTGAAAATTATGAATGGGTTCCAGAGGAAAAGGTTGTTTTTAAAATAGCCAACGCTCTGGATTTGCACGGTCCATCTCTGTTAGCGATTGCCGAAGAAAAATGGGTGCCGGAAAAGGAGATACCCGATCCGGGTCCGTTCGATATTACATGTCTCAATGTGTTTATGGGACTTTATCCAGTAAAATGTTATTTGCTGGTTTGCCGGGAAACCCGTGCAACTGCTGTTATAGACACCGGGGCCAATCCGGAAGCTATCATCAAAAAAGCGCGTGATCTGGGTGTTAAACCGGAAAAGATTTTACTGACTCATACTCATCCAGACCATGCTGGCGGTTTGGGGAAGTTGGACAGTGCATTTGGATGCCCTACCTGGGTTGATAAAATAGAACCTCGCCCGTCAGGAAGCCACGACCTGCGGATCATAGAGGAGGGCGATTCGATCATTCTTGGGAAACTTAACATCAAGACCCTTTCCACGCGCGGGCACACTCCTGGCGGAGTTTCCTACAAGATCAACGAGTCTGTTTTTTCCGGCGATGCTATTTTCGCCGGGTCCATGGGGCGAGCTAATGCCTCATGGTCTGGGTTGTTCAATTCAGTGGCAGGGAACTTACTGACGCTTCCCGATAACACTAGGTTGTATCCAGGACACGGTCCAGCGACTACGGTGGGCGAGGAAAAACAGCATAACCCCTTCTTCTACGGCAAAGTTTTCCAATAGCTAACTCACTACCAAAGCCGTCTTTGCGAGGAGGCGAAGCCAACGAAGCACCCCTTTGGAGCGCAGGCAATCCAGTATGCTGGGATCGTGGAATGCTGGGCACCAGTGCCACGCCGCTTAGCTACCCCTTCGGGGTATGGAGCTATTGAAGTGATACCACAGGCTCGCGACGACGTATTCGAGGGGTACGACGTTTTACTCACGCAATATGCGGACTAATTCAAAAGTTCCCTCCTTAAAACAATATTTGCCTATGGCTTATTTTGTTTTCCTCTTGAAAACTTTACCTCAAGAGACCATATTCCCCTTATGGATCCGGAGGTAGTCAATTATCATTATTGCGACAATCTGAATACCCACCCCTTGTCTCCCGGGACACGAGTTCTTGTCACAGGAGCCAATGGGTATGTGGCCCATCGACTGATTCCCGAACTGGTCTACCGCGGATACGTTGTGCGTTGCATGTTTCGCAACCGGAGTGTCCTCCCCATTTTGAGCCACCCGCGCATTGAGGTGGTGTTTGCCGATTGCCTGAACTTTGTTGAATTACCCCCCGCCCTTGAGGATGTACATACTGCATACTATCTCATCCACAGTATGCGCGACAAACAACAGGAGTTTATAGAAAAGGATCAGCAAGCGGCGTCAAACTTTGTAGAGACGGCAGAACAGTCTGGGGTTAAGCGGATCATCTATCTGGGAGGATTGGGCGAGAAAAGTGAAGGCCTGTCGGATCATCTGAGGAGTCGGCAGGAAGTAGGGCGCATTTTAACGAAGAGTTCTGTACCGGCGATCAAGCTTCGTGCGGCGATTATTGTAGGTACCGGGAGCACATCTTATGAGCTAATGAAGTCGCTTGCTTTAAACAATCGTTGGATTCCATTTTTACGGGAGTTCAATTCAAAATGCCAACCCATCGCGATTCGTGACGTGATTAAATATCTGGTCGGTGTTCTAGAAACGCCGGACCTTGAATCCCGCGTATACCACATCGGCGGAAAGGATGTGATGAGTTACAAAGACCTCCTCCTGAAATTTGCCAACATACTCCACAAACGTGTTCGGTTTTTTGACGTGGCCTGGCTCCCCATTCCTGTGGAATGGTTGTGCCGTATCTATGCCTACTGGCTTCACCTTTTTATTTCTATCCCGGTCAATATCACGTCTCTTCTACTGAGTAGTTTGCGAAGTGACGTGTTCTGCCGGGAAAATCACATCGCTGATATTCTTCCTTTTGAAACATTGGATTTTCAAACAGCTGTTGAGTGGGCACAGCTTAAAGAAGCAAAGTCGCAGGTGTTTTCACATTGGACCGATGTTCCGCCTGAAAGGATGAGCGGTTTGATGCCGCTTTGTAAATTTGAATCATCCGATTTCGAAATTGACGAACATTTTCTTGATATTTCCGCCCCGCCTGAAAAAATATTTTCTATCATTTGCCGTATCGGAGGTGATAATGGTTGGGCGCATGCTAATTTACTTTGGAAAATTCGTGGACTCATCGATCGAGTTATAGGTGGGGTCGGACTAAACAGGGGCCGTCGAGATCCTGAGAAATTGCGTGTTGGGGATTCTGTCGATTTCTGGCGCGTGGAAAATCTGGTGCCTGATAAGGAGTTGCTTCTTCGTTCGGAAATGATTTCGCCCGGACTCTCCTGGCTACAATTTGAGTTGGAGTCTGTTGCCCCCCTCCCCGCACCTCAATCTGGCGGGAGTACTCGTTTGACTTTGAGAGCCCATTTTATTCCCAAACCCTTCTGGGGAAACCTTTACTGGTTTAGTCTTTCAAAGTTTCACACATATATTTTTAAGGGAATGCTTGAGTCGTTTCGTAAGGAAGCGATAGATGATAACGTCGTACCAGAGCCTTAAAGGGGAGATGCATGATGGCTGCGGGGTACGAATTTTTACCAACCATTGCACTCGTTTTGAATTTATGGGTCATCTGCTTGCCATTGCCGCGTTGGATTCGGTATGTATGGAGGCGATGTTTGACAGTGTCTCTGGGCACAAGCCTTATAAAGAAATTCTACTAAATTCAATATCCTTTCCTCTTACGGTGAATATGATCCGTTAGGCAATTCATCGCCTTTTGCTTTTCTCTCCAGCAGGACTTGAACCAGATCCTAAAAATTCAGAAGCTTTCCGGGTTCGCTAGTTCTGTAGACATGAATGAAATCTGTGGTATTCTTGGGGGGCCTTAAACTCAAGTCCTTTCAAAGGGCATATCCTTTTTTAAATTCGCATGAAGAAAATATTCCTTTCCTTTTTTATTTTTATATTGACCGGAATAATCGCCGGTTGCCCCAGTCCTGGTAAGGCCCGAAAAAAGATGCCGCCTTTATTTAGAATCAACTTTGTTATGGAGACAGGTGCAGAGCCTTCTTTCATGATCTCGGAAGATTTTAACATGGATGGAAAGTTGGATCTTGTTGTCACTAACAGTGGTGACAATACTCTGTCTTACTTCAAGGGGCGAGGTGACGGAACATTCAAGGATCAGATTATTATGAAGACGGGGGAAGATCCAATTTGCGTTGTGGCGGCGGATTTTAATAATGACGATTACCTTGATCTGGCGGTTCTGAATTACCGGGATCAGAGTATTAATTTTCATATAAACTCACGGTTCGGCAATTTCAAAAAAACAAACGTGCTTTTAAAGCCCGGTAAAATTCCGATCAATATGACAACGGGCGATTTTAATTTTGATGGGGTCGCCGACCTTGCGGTTACTATGCGTTATCATAAAGTGATGATCCTGTTGGGAAAAGGTAAGGGACATTTTCAGGAGCCAGTGGCCATAGCCGTTAGAGGTCAGCCAACCGGTATCGTTACAGGTGATTATGATCGGGACAAAATAGTCGATGTCGCGGTAGCGTTGGCAGGGTCTGGTAATACCGGTGTTCAGATATTATGGGGGAAAGGTAACGGAACCTTTGAACCGTCGGATCGTTTCAAGGGAGGGAAGCAACCCTTAACGATTGCTAATATAGATGTAGACAGCGATGGTTATGACGATCTGGTGACTTCAAGCAACGTGCATCATGCCATGACACTAATAAGGAACAACAAAGATAAAACTTTTACCGCTCTCAAGGATTTTGCTTCGGGCTCTTTCCCAAAGTATGTGACGGTAGCAGATTTTACAGGTGACGGCAAACCGGACATTGCGGTATCAAACTCAACGGACGATTTAATAACCGTGTCTCTTGGCAGAGGGGATGGTACTTTCACCTATCCACCGATCGCTCATGTTACAGATGAATATCCGCAAGGAATGATTACGGGTGACTTTAATGATGACGGGTTGATCGATATGGCTGTTACCTGCCGAGACAAACAGTTAGTCAACATTCTCATGAAAAGAAACATAGTCGACCCAAAACCAGACATACCCGCACAACCTCTCGCCAAAGCACAGCAAACCGCCTGAGCGGGAGAATCTCATCCTGTAAAATAAAATTTTTTTTGGGCTGTACCAGATAACTAGCCCATATATTGCTTAACAAGTTGTTTAAACCGCTTTAATTGTGATTTAGATTTGGGGTTGTTAAATCGCCACTCACATTCCTTGGTAGTAATAGGCCGCTGTTTTAAAATTGATGTCTACCAAACCAGCCGCGCATCTTGCAGTTGTACCCGCAACAAAATGCCCCACAAAACGATCCTGTTTTGCTTTACTTAATCTACTTTTGCGCATGTACATTAGATAACATTTTCTTAGTTATCTGGTGCAACCCCTTAATTTTATTATAGGTTAGGGGTGTTTTCTCTGCGAGATGGCTGGAATTCTATCCGATGAGGCTAATACGGCTGGAAGGGTGGGGTTTCGCCTTGACATCACTTGGAGGGCTTGCAAATATACCGGGTTTTCACATTTGGTCTTGTGGTGGGTTTCCTTCACCCAGACAGCTCAATTATCAGGATGATGAACTATGGATGGCGCAGAAGAAAATACAGTTGAAACGGATAATAAAAAAGGTGGTTTTTTTTCACGCTTGAAATCTGGACTTCAGAAAACCCGTAGCAGTTTTGCCGGCGGGATTGACCGGGTGGTTAATGGCCCGGCAGAAATAGGACCTGAGTTATGGCAGGAACTGGAAGAGGTTCTGCTGATCGCAGATATGGGTATTCCCACGATGACCTGGATCATGGAAGAGTTGAAAAAAGGTGTCGCTACATCTCTTATCAGGGAAAAAGAAGGAATTCTGAATCATTTAAAAGAGCTTCTGGTTCGTGTTTTAGAGGAGGTCCCGGCGGAAGAACTTCCACCGGTAGAAGGCCCCTGTGTTGTGCTGATGATTGGTATCAATGGATCAGGAAAGACAACGACTATCGGTAAGCTGGCCGCAAGGTATAAAGCAGAAGGGCAACAGGTTATCGTGGCCGCCGGGGATACCTTTCGGGCGGCGGCAACCGAGCAGTTGCAGGCTTGGGCAGAACGTACCGGTGTTACTTGTGTGAGCCAGAAAAGCGGGACCGATCCTTCGGCAGTCGCCTATGACGCTGTTCAGTCTGCTGTGACGCGGAATGCAGATAGGGTTATTGTTGACACTGCGGGACGTCTGCAAACCAATAAGAATTTAATGGAAGAATTAAAAAAGATTAAACGCGTTATCGGGAAAGTAGTTGCAGGCGCTCCTCATGAAACTCTCCTGGTCCTCGACGCGTCCATCGGACAAAACAGTTTGTCCCAGGCGAGGTTGTTTCACGACACGCTGAATGTGGATGGACTAGTGATGACCAAGCTGGATGGCTCTTCCAAGGGTGGGGTATTATTTAACATCACTCGCGAACTTAAAGTACCCGTGCGCTTTATCGGAGTGGGTGAGAAGGTCGATGACCTTCAACCCTTTAATCCGAAATCATTCGTAGAAGCCCTATTCGACAAGTGATATTTCGAGCTTGAGGTTTCGCCTGACCTTTCCGATTTGTTTTTTCAAAGCAAACTGCCGAATCAGTTCGCGATCCTGCCCATCCATAGAGTAGGTAAAATGAAACTTTCCTAAAGAGGGGTTGCTGTCGTGTCGGAAAAAAGTGTGGAGTTGATCGTCTACAGAAAACTTGTCAAAGGTGTTGGGGGAAAGTTTTAGATCGATTTCGCCGAAGGCGGGACCCGCAGGATTGATAATCAGGAAACCCAGAAGAATACAGATGATCGAGTAGTGTTTTAATATTAGTTTTTTTCATTGGAGTCGTCCTGAATTTTAGAAGGGATTATTTTGTGATAAGAGATATTTTTTTGAGATGCGTTATGAAAATAGTTAATCGAATTTATCGATAGTGCCTTCACGGATGCCCACCTCAAAGGCCTGGGTTTCCTTGGATAGTTTTCCACTCAACAGTATGAGTCCTATCAGATTTGGAACAGTCATCATCGCGTTCATCGCGTCAGAAAAATTCCAAACGATTTCCAGTTTTACCATGGCTCCAACAAACACAAAAATTACCCAGAGGTATCGATAAAAATGGACCCACTTTTCTCCAAAAAGATATTCGAAACATTTTTCTCCATAATACTCCCATGCCAGAATCGAGGAGAAGGCAAATGTCACGGCACTGAGAGTTACCAGCAGGCTACCCCAGTTTCCAGAAAGGCTACCGGTAAATGCTTGCATGGTCAAAGCGACGCCGGTTTCTCCTGAAACCCAAACCCCAGAGGAGCTCAGAGCCAGCGCGGTGAGAGAACACACAACCAGAGTGTCGAGAAAGGTTCCTGACATTGAAACGAGGGCTTGTTTTCCAGGGTGGTTGGTTTTTGCCGCCGCCGCCGCGATGGGAGCGCTTCCCATTCCTGATTCGTTGGAGAAGAGACCCCGCGCCACTCCAAAACGGATTGTTTGAGCGAGGGAGGCTCCCAAAAATCCACCCGTGGCGGCCGTTCCGCTAAAGGCGTGTTCAAAAATCAACTGTATTCCTGAGCCCAGATGGTCCAGATTGGAAAATATAACCACTAAAGCGCCAATTAAATAAATCGCCACCATTATGGGTACAAAATAGCTCGCGACCTCGGCGATTCGCTTGATTCCGCCGATGATGACCAATCCTGTTAAAACAGATAACACAATTCCCATGGCAAACTTTCCCGATCCCGTAGCCTCTGCTACTGCGGTGGCGGTGGTGTTTGCCTGGATCATGTTGCCAATGCCAAATGCCGCCAAAGCGCCAAACGCGGCAAAACACATACCCAGCCATTTTTGGCCGAGTCCATGTTCCAGGTAATACATGGGGCCGCCGGAAATTTCTCCTTCCTCGTTGAACTGCCTGTATTTGACAGCTAAAAAACTTTCCGAATATTTTGTGGCCATTCCCACTAGGCCTGTCATCCACATCCAGAAGATCGCACCGGGGCCTCCCAAAGCAACGGCAGTGCTAACGCCGGCTATATTACCCATTCCCACGGTCGCGGCCATAGCCGTCATCAATGACCCGAAATGAGAGATATCCCCTTTGCCACTTCGCTCTTTAGAGAAGGTTAAGCGAAACGCATAAAACAGATTCCTGAACTGAATTCCACCAAGCCGGAACGTCAACCAGAGTCCCGCTCCCAGTAGGAGAATGAGAAGCCAGGGCCCCCACATCAGGCTGGCAAAATCAGCAAAAAATTTACCCATATTTTTCCAAGTGATTGTAGGGCTTGGCAATATAATCAATTCCTCCTAAAGCAAATCCCTTAACCATGCTTTCAGTATCTGTCATTGCCGTGAGGAAGGTACCGGGAATCTTTTTGAAGGTGGCATCCTTTTTAAATCTACTGCAAACTTCAAAGCCTTCAATTCCAGGCAACCCAACATTCAGTAAAATTAAATCAGGATCTATTTCAGGGGCAGATGTAAGCGCGGTTTCTCCGTCAAGCGCGATTGAAACAGAAAGTTCCAATCTCTCTAGCACTTTGCGGAGGACAGTTATGTTTTCGGGAGTATCCTCAACGATGAGGATTTTCATTCCGGCGTATTCATAATCTTCGTGCATGACCGACTCCAATTGTAGTTCGGATCAGGATGGCTACGATATTATATCAGCAATATACACCATTTAGAATGATTCCCTACTCATCCCGATTAAACCCGCGCAGAGGAATATTGGGTTCTGAGGTTAAGTCCGCTTGTGGTTCAGGCTCAGGTTGGGATGAAGGCTGGGGCATTTCAGCCTCCGGTTCGTTTTGTTCCTCTGAGCCACCCCGCTTCACAGCCAGAAAAACTGCGATGTCCTGATTGATTTGATTTTGCGGGCACATTTTCAGGTGCTGTCGGTAAAATGGCATATTCATCATTAAATCATCATACAAGCAATCGAGGCCATAGTGATCGAACAGTCCCCTGATCGGTTTTGGTCCCACCAGAAATAAAATGCCGCCAGGTAAAAGCGCGCGCACTGATGAAGCCAGTATCTGTTCGCACACCCCTCGGTCTTGAAAGTAAAACATGGGAATCCATTTAAAGATCATCCCGTACTTGTCATTATAGACTTCTTCAAGATGCTTTCTTTCAGGCAGGAAAGAAACCTTTTTCAAATTGTCCAACTGATTTCGTTTCGCGGCATAGTCCCATAACTGATGCGCGTTTTTCTGGGCCAACTCCGGGTCGCTGTATAGGACCGTGTATTCACGCTCATGAGTACAATCAATACATCCGGCGATGACCATGTCGAAGGTATGCACCAGAACACGCTCGACTTTTTCCAATCTGGCGGACATTCCCGGCGCCATCTCCATATAATAAATGATTTGATCCAGCGCCAGCGGTTGTAAAGCAGGCTCCTCTATTTCAGCGTCTCCTTCCGGATAAAAAGGAACGGTGTAAATTGATTTAATGATGTCCGTCTCCGGAGCGAAGCCATTAAAAAACCATGTCCAGCTGTACGGATAATCCGGGATTTTCGCCGGTAAATCAGTTTGTGGTTTGACATTCCAGTCCGGATGAAATGAAAATTCTTTTCGTTCTTCCCCATCCACCAGGAAAAAAGCTCGGGACGAGACCTGCACCTCTCTCTGACAAGACGGGTTGCCGCCGATCGACCGGTTGACGTAAGGAATTGGATTAGTCTCATCGTAGCAGGTGACTTTGTAGATACATCCGTTGTGGACTGTCAGGCAAATTTTAGACATGTCATTAAAGTATCGCCATGGAGGATTAGACTGTGGTGTCCATGTGATTTCATGCGACCGGTTGGTGTCCATGAATACCCGTAAAATATCTTCTTTCCCTTCAGGAGCCTTGGGGATGAAAAAGGACGCGAAGATGTTATAGGCCGCCGTGGAAGGATAGGTGGGAAGCCCGCGATAGCGAAGAGTGTCCAACGCCTCCTCACGCGATTGATCTTCATAAATTCCCCATAAGAACTCAAAAGCGGCGCCACCACTTCCCGGTAGAGTGGACTGAAATAACTCCACAACAGGGATGATATCCAGCCTTGCCCAGTTGACCTGAAACATGAAGCTTAAGAATACTTTTCGACCGTCAAAGTTCCCATCGGGTAAAGCGAAGAGCGAATCCTTCGTTAGCTTGACGTTGTATTTGCCATCGCCAAGCGATTCCAGATTGCCTTCCTTGTAGAAGTAATTCACCTCCGATACAGGGACCCGCCAGACTTCGGCGGCTTTCTCGCGGAGAAACTCCAGAGTCATCTCCTCCCATCCCGGCTGACCCTTGATATCTATCTGCGACTGAAAAGTCCGCGAGCGAGGTTGAATGCCAACCCATTGCAAAGAGTCCAGTTGCATGCGCGCCTTCTCCAGACAGGTTTCACCCGTAGACGGGTCCTTGCTCCACTTGGCTTCATGCAGAGGGTGCCCGCCCGGGTCAGTCCCCAGAAACCGGCGACCTTCGGCATTGTAGAAGGCCATGTGTCCCGTCGGGTACACCTTGACGCGCGTATTGGCAACACTCGGTGCATCGCCATCGTGCACAAAAGTGGCGCCGTCTAGTTTCGTTACATTATGTTGAGCAAAGTTATCGCTGATAGACTTGGCAGAAGCCGCATTGCCATCAAACGAAAAAGAGCCAGGACGTGACAAAGCCGCTCGGATTTTTTTCTCCAGCACAGGATATCCCTCAAATTCTTAGAATTAATAAAAACGCTGATTATAGAGAGCCTAATCGCCTCCTGTCAATGAAGAGTGGTGGAAATGGATATTTATAAATGGCTATATTAAGGTTGGCTTATTGCTTACACATTTATAGAAAGCAGTCAAAGAACCAATTGCTGAAATTTGATCACGGTTAAGAGTCAGAACTTATATCCCTTACTATATGATGGTCGTCATTGTAACTTTAACTTACGAAATACCTCCTCTGTCTACCTAAGAAAGATATTGAAAACCGTTCGCGGTCTTCAATAAAAACTTCTCCCATAAAATGTTAACTGCTACAATGCGCTCATGTCATTAAATATTGCTTTGATAAATATGCCCTTCGGGTTCCATATCTACCCATCCATCCAGTTAGGGACCCTTTCCACTTTGCTCAAATCCAAAGGCTGGCCGGTGAAGAGCCATTATCTGAACCTTCACTTTGCCCACCAGTTGGGGATGCCTGTTTATAACAAGCTCTGTGAAAAAAGGTTTCTCGTCGGCGAGTGGCTTTTTTCGCATCTTCTGTTTGGCGAGAATCCTAATAATCAGGACTACATGAACCATTTTGATTCTCATATCGAAGAAATTTGCCAGTCCATTGACCGCCCGCGCGAATTTTTGATAGACGTCAAAACAAAAATGGTTCCAGAATTTCTTCAATGGGCGGTTGAGGCCGGTGACTGGGGTCAATACGACGTTATAGGGTTTTCCTCGACCTTCAATCAGAACGTTGCAAGCATCACACTGGCCAAACTGATTAAAGAGAAGCATCCATCCGTTAAGATCATGTTTGGCGGTTCCAATTTCGAAGATGAAATGGGATTGGAATATTTTCGCGTGTTTCCCTGGATTGATTTTGTCGTTCCCGGTGAAGCCGAAGGTGTATTGGTTCCCCTTATGGAGTCCCTGGAAAAAGGTGAAACTCCTCCGAAAGGAGTCGTGCACAGGGATGGTAGAGAAATAGTTTATGAAGACAATCACGAACTGTTAAATGACTTCAGTGAAAACGCTCCGCCTGATTACGATGATTTTTTCGAGCAGTTGCGGCAGATCGACCCCAACTCGCCACTGCTGGAAAACCCGATCATTCTATACGAGACAGCCCGGGGTTGCTGGTGGGGGGAGAAGCATCACTGCACTTTCTGCGGGCTGAATGCCAATACCATGGAATTCAGATCTAAACCGATCGATCAGGTTCAGGCCGATATTGCCTATCTGGCGCAACGCTACGACTCTTTCCGGTTCAGGCTTGTGGATAATATTCTGGAACTGAAATACATCGATGGCATCTTCGGAGAAATGGCCCACAACAATTTCGACCTCCAGTTTTTTATCGAAGTGAAAAGCAACCTGACTAAACAGCAGATCAAGTCACTTGCCCATGGCGGGGCTAATGTGATTCAACCCGGGATCGAAAGCTTCAGCCTGAATCAGTTGATGGCAATGGATAAAGGCGTACGACCGCTACAAAATATTCTCTGCATGAAATGGGCGATGTATTACGGGATCGCGGTGAACTGGAATATACTGATCGGATTCCCCGGTGAGACCGATGAAGATTATCGTAATCAAATCGATTTGATCAAACTTCTATTTCACCTGCCCCCGCCGGAATGTGTTGGCGACCTTTACCTGGAGCGGTTCAGCCCATATTACGCTCGTCCCGAAGAATACGGAGTCAAAATTAAAGCACCGGGAGAGGCCTATCCGTATGTTTACGATTCGCCCGATATCGACCTGTTCAAAATTGCTTACGATTTCGAATTTACGTCAGAAAATAAAATTGATCCCGAATTAAGAAGCGAATTACTCCACACCGCTCAGGAATGGAAGGAAAGACACCAGTCCGATGATTTGCCTTACCTGATATTTACCAAATCAATGAACTTCGTGACCGTCTACGATGACAGGTCGGCAGGCAACACCGTTAAAAAAAGATTTGAAGGACCACCAGCCTGGACCCTGCTATTTTGCAACGAATCTCCAAAAACCCTGGACCAGATCAAAAAGCATACCCAGGAATTGGGGGCAGAAGAGGAAGATGCAGCCGAAAATGCGGTCCAGCAACTGGAAGAAATGGGCATTCTGTACGGAGAAAAGGGCAAATACCTGACTCTTGCACTACCTCACAACGCCAACCTGTAGATAATCTGGAAAAATCAGCCATCAGAGGGCTCATGAGAGGCGCATATGCGACCTGTCCTCCAGCCATATTTTCTTGAGTTTTGCAAGCGCCCGGACCCCGGTTTTTCGTTTCCAAATTTAGTGAATAGTATATTTGACAGGAGAAACTGGAAACTTTATAATTCCAAACTTATTCCTTAAATACAATGAGTTGTCCCCTGACAGAATTACAGGCTTTTTTCGCTGAGATCAACGACAAAGCTAATCAGTTATTTCTGAAAAACTAACCCTACGAAGGCAATCCCAAATGGCGGAAATTGAAGAGGGCAGGAAGTACGAAAAAATTGCGTTGGATTGTTTGAAGCAGAACAATCTTTCGGAAGCAGAATCCAATTTTCTCCAGGCCTTAAAGCTAATGGAACAGTCCGGGGACGAACAGGGGCAGGCCTACGTGCAGGGGAACCTTGGTAATCTTTGTTTTCAGAGTCGTCGATTGGATAAGGCTGAAGAATATTACAGCAAAGCACTGACGTACATGGAGAAAGTAAATGATCTCAGAGGAATTGAGAGTTCCCTTGGTAATCTGGGAAGTGTTCTCTTTTACAAAGGCAAGTTAGACGAAGCCGATGAAACTTATAAAAAAGCGTTAAAACTCCTTGAGCAGGCCAACGACACAGAAGGCCAGAGCATCTATAACGAAAACCTGGGAAACGTGAGCCTGAAAAAGGACGACCTGGATGCGGCAGAAGATTATTTTAATCGCGCCAAGACATTTCTCGACTCAGAAAAGCACAAAGACCGAATCAAACAGATCGAGGACAAGCTGATTGATCTGCAAAAACATCCTAAATACGTTGAGAGTAAAGAAAAAAGCTTACTCGTTGAAATAGAGTCATTGCGGCAGGCTGGGAAGACAAAGGAGATTCTGACTAAATATCAGGATCTTGAAGAATTGTATTACCAGGGTCGTAACATGGAGAAGGCCGCAGACGTGATTTCGAAATCTATCAAATTGTTTGAGGAATTGGGCGACAAGCGTTCATCCGGAATATGCATGGGCAATCTAGCTGGAATTTTACTTCAGCTTGGATATTCGGGTCAGCCAGAGCAGTTCGATAAAGCCGAAGGATATTGCAAGCGTGCGTTGGAAATCATTCAAACAGGGCAGGATAAGCGTCGCCAATCCTATCTGCTGGGTAGTTTGGGTAACATCTGCCTGCATAAAAAAGAATTGGATAACGCATGGGAGCATTACAGTCAATCCTTAGGGCTCATGGCAGAACTCGGCGATACCCTGGGAGAAGCCCGAGGCTATTCTAATCTGGGTAACGTGAGGTTGTTGCAGGAAAATTATGACGACGCGCGAGTTCAATTCGAGAGTTCTTTAGAACTCATGGAGCAATTGGAGAACAGGCCCGGGATAGCCCAGCAATGTGAATCCCTTGGCGATATCCACTTGAAGAAGGAAAACCTTCACGAGGCAGAAATCTTTTTCAGTCGAGCAAGTGCATTGTTTGAGGCCATGCAGGACCCTAAGGGATTGCAACAGGCTCAAGACAAGCTCGTCTACATCATGGGTCAACCCAAATATCTGGGCCGCAGACAGGAAGAGTTGTTGAACGAGCTCAAGAAGCCCGAACTGGAGAAAGACGACAAGTCCCGGCTGGCAGTTCTGGATGAATTAGGCAACCTTTATTTTCTGGCGGGAGAAATGGACAAGGCTGTTTTGACAATGCGGGAAAC
>Ga0187833_10002178_pt1 | contig 21388 bp, 19 predicted proteins | sample ETNtaG_37_FD_167968 | JGI IMG/M metagenome (GOLD analysis project Ga0187833, IMG submission 167968) | Marine microbial and viral communities from oxygen minimum zone, Eastern Pacific Ocean - ETNP2014_SV_400_PacBio MetaG (Illumina Assembly) | ecosystem: Environmental > Aquatic > Marine > Hypoxic...
ATTGCTCATCTTTTGTTCCAGAAACATTAAGCATCATTACTACAAACAAAAAAAGTACTGCTACGGCACCAACATAAACAATCAACATAATCATTCCCAGAAATTCTGCTCCTATCATGATGAAAAGGCAGGAAATGCTTATAAAATCTAAGATTAAATAAAAAACTGAATAAACTGTATTTTTGGAAGCTACTACCATAATAGCCGAAAAAATTGCAATAATTGAAAAAAAATAAAAAAATATAGCGTGTGTAATCATTTATCTATAAGCCGAGTCAGCTTTAATATTTTCTGCTAAAATCTGCTCCCACCTATCTCCATTTTCCAATAATTTTTCTTTGGTGTAATAAAGTTCTTCTTTAGTTTCAGTTGAAAATTCAAAATTTGGACCCTGAACTATTGAATCAACAGGACAAGATTCTTCACAAAGTCCACAATAAATGCATTTTACCATATCAATATCATAACGAGTAGTTTTTCTGCTTCCATCACTTCTTGGCTCTGATTCAATTGTTATGGCTTGAGCTGGACACACGGCTTCACAAAGTTTACATGCAATACATCTTTCTTCTCCGTTTGGATAACGTCTTAAAGCATGCTGACCTCTAAATCTTGAACTAATTTTTCCCTTTTCAAAAGGGTAATTAATTGTTTTTTTTAATTTAAAAATTTCCTTAATTGCTATTGCCAAAGCTTTGAGAAACTCTACTAAAAAAATAGTTTTTATAATTCTGTTAAATTTCATTTTAAATACTGTTTGGTAACATTCCAAAGCAATACAAGTAACTTGCAGTAAGTATTACCCAAATTAAAGAAAATGGTAAAAAAACTTTCCATCCAAGCCGCATCAACTGATCATATCTGTATCGTGGAACAATTGCCTTTGTTAAAGCAAATAAGAAAAATAATAATAAAATTTTTGCGATCATCCAAAATAGAGATGGTAATAATGTAAAAGGATATAGTTCTATCGGAGATAACCAGCCACCTAGAAATAAAATTGAACCTAGGGCACACATTAATAATATATTTGCATATTCTCCTAACCAAAACATTGCGTACATCATTCCAGAATATTCTGTTTGATACCCTGCCACTAACTCAGATTCCGCCTCTGGTAAGTCGAATGGAGGTCTATTAGTTTCTGCCAAAACGGAAATAAAAAAAATTACAAACATTGGAAATAAAGGGACGATAAACCAAATTTTTTGTTGAGCTAAAACTATATCTTTCAAATTTAAAGAACCTACACAAAGCAAAACATTAATTATAATTATTCCAATAGACACTTCGTATGAAACCATTTGTGCAGCAGATCGTATTGAACTTAAAAAAGGGTATTTTGAATTTGAGGCCCATCCCCCCATTATAATTCCATAAACTCCCAAAGATGAAACTGCAAAAATGTATAGAATTCCGACGTTAATATTCGATAATATCAATTCTTCACTGAAAGGTATTACTGCCCAAGCAATTAAAGCTAAAGACATGGTAACAATTGGTGCCAAAATAAAAATTATTTTATTGGCACTTGCGGGAATTATTATTTCCTTAAAAATATATTTTAATGCATCAGCTAATGTCTGCAATAAACCAAATGGACCAACAACATTGGGACCACGTCTTTTTTGGACAAAGCCCCACACTCTTCTTTCTAGCCAAACAATCATTGCAACGGATACCAATATGGGAATTAATAAAAATAAAATTTTATAAACTTCAATAAACAAAATGTATAAATAACTCATATTCTATACTTTGGTTTCGGTTGCTTTAAATTTGTTTTTTGTTGATCTGCATTCACCCATGGTCATCGAAGACCGAGCAATATGGTTGGTAAAATAATAATCTATAAAATCAATTTCTATCTTTGAATTTACAAACGGAATTTCTTGAGTTTTGCTTCTATCAATCTTTGATTTTATTAATTTTCCGTTTTTTAAGAATATTTCTTTGGAATTAATTAATTTTTCTTCCAATTCACTTTTATTGCTAATATTCAAAGGTTTTCCTAACAATATTGATAATTTGTTTATTATTTCCCAATCTTCTTTTGCGTCACCTGGTGGATAGGTAGCTTTATACGCCTTTTGAATTCTTCCCTCCAAGTTAACAAAGTGACCATCTTTTTCAGAGTATGCAGAAGATGGAAGGATAACGTCTGCCATATCGGCTCCCTTATCTCCGTGCGTGCCCTGATAAATTACAAACTCATCTTTTTTACTAAATTTAATTTCGTCCGCCCCGAGTAAATATAATAATTTAAATTTATTTGTATTAAGTTTATTTAAAATTGGAAAATTGTCAGAGCTAGTTATTTGATACAAGCCCAAATCAATTGCACCAACTCTAGACGCATCTTGCGTTAATATATTAAAAGAATTCCAATCCTCATTTATATAATTATTTTCCATTAAAAATTTATTGATGCTTTCAAAAACATATTTCCCAGGTTCGTTTTTTATTGCTGATTCTCCAATTATAACTAGGGGTTTTTTTGATTTTTTAAACTTATTAAATAATTCGTGTTTGCCATCTATTAAATTTTTTATAATCTGGGTATCTGATCCAATGATCTTATATGGATAAGTGAGATTTCCTGGATCTCCAATAGAAAATATTTCTACCTTATTGTGAAGGTATGATTTTCTGATTCTTGCATTCAATACAGTGGCTTCTAGTCTAGGATTAGTTCCAATCAACAATATTAGATCGGAATCTTCAATTCCTTTTATTGATGAATTAAAAATATAATTCATCCTATTTTTGGGATTTAAGTAGGTTTTTTTTGTTCTACATTCCAAATTTTTTGAATTTAAATTTTTAATAAAAAAATCTTTAAAAACATACATGCTCTCCAAATCTACAAGATCACCGACTATTCCTGCAATTTCATTTGCTTTAGTGCTTTTTATTTTTTCAACTATTTTCTTTAAAGCGTCATTCCACGAAGCTTGGACTAATTTTCCTTTTTCTCTTACATAGGGTGTGTCTAATCTTTGCTTTGATAATCCGTCACAAGCATATCTAGATTTATCTGAAATCCATTCTTCATTTATATCTTCATTCATCTTTGGTAAAATTCTTTTTACTTCCCAGCCATAAGTATCTATTCTGATGTTGGATCCAACAGCATCCATAACATCAATGCTTTCTGTTTTTTTCAATTCCCATGGTCTTGCTTCAAACGCATATGGTTTAGATGTAAGTGCGCCAACTGGGCATAAATCAATAACATTTGCAGATAGTTCTGACTCCATAGATTTTTCAAGAAAAGTTGTAATTTCCATATTTTCACCACGACCTATAGCTCCTAATTCAGGAATTCCTGCTACCTCATTCGCAAATCTAATGCATCGGGTACAATGAATACACCTGGTCATTTGAGTGTTTATTAATGGTCCCATGTACTTTTCTTTGACTTGCCTTTTATTTTCGGTAAATCTTGAATGATCAAATCCATAATACAAAGATTGATCCTGTAAATCACATTCGCCACCCTGGTCGCAGACAGGACAATCTAACGGATGGTTAGCCAACAAAAATTCCATCACACCTTTTCTAGCCTTCTCAACCAACGGAGTATTTGTTCTAATAATCATTCCATCGGTCGCTGGCATTGAACAAGATGCAATAGGTTTAGGAGATTTTTCCATATCAACCAGACACATTCTGCAATTACCTGCGATAGAAAGTTTTTCATGGTAGCAAAATCTTGGAATTTCAACTCCAGCTAATTCGCATGCTTGAAGAACTGTCAAACCTTCTTCAAAATCTATTTCTTTTTCATTAATTGTAATTTTAGGCATTTTCTTTTTCTAGCAAGTGTTGATCTATTAAATATGGTATTTTAACATCTCTTCTTCCTACTAATGGATCTGAATTATTTCTTCTTTCAATCTCTTTTCGAAAGTGTCGAAGTAGTCCTTGAACAGGCCAAGCCGAAGCTTCTCCAAAGGCACAAATAGTGTGGCCCTCAATTTGTTTTGTTACATCAAACAATAAATCAACTTCTTTTAGGGTGCCTTCACCTTTTGCCAATCTTTCAAGCATACGCCACAACCAACCTGTGCCCTCTCTACATGGCGTGCATTGACCACAGCTTTCATGTTTATAAAATTTAGCAATTCTAGCTATACATTTAATTATATCTTGATCTTTATTTATAACTACAATTGCTGCTGTCCCTAATCCGCTTTTCTGATTAAGCAAATGATCAAAATCCATTCTTAGGTTATCACAAACACTTTTTGGCAATAAAGGCATTGATGATCCACCAGGAATAACTGCTAGAAGATTATCCCAACCACCAATAACGCCACCTGCATGTTTTTCTATGAGTTCTTTTAGTGGAACACCCATTTCCTCTTCAACATTGCAAGGATTGTTTACATTTCCTGTAATACAAAATATCTTTGTGCCAGTGTTTTTTGATCTACCTAAGGAAGCAAACCATTTAGCACCTCTTCTCAAAATAGTCGGTATTACAGCTATTGTTTCAACATTATTTACAATTGTTGGACATCCATAAAGACCAACTAAAGCAGGAAAGGGAGGTTTTGATCTGGGTAGACCCCTTTTTCCTTCCAAACTTTCTAATAATGCTGTTTCTTCACCACAAATATAAGCGCCGGCTCCATAATGTAGATAAATATCCAAATCCCATCCAGTTCCACAAGCATTTTTACCAATAAAATTTTTTTCATATGCTTGGTCAATAGCTTGCTGAAGTCTTTCACCTTCTCTAAAAAATTCTCCTCTAATATAAATGTAACTAGTATGTGCTCCGATTGCATAAGAAGTTATTAAACATCCTTCGATCAATTTTTGAGGTTCAAATCTTAAGATGTCTCTATCTTTGCATGTGCCAGGTTCAGATTCATCGGCATTAATTACCAAATAATGAGATTTCGTTCCTTGTTCTTTGGGTGCAAAAGATAATTTAAGTCCTGTAGGAAAACCTGCTCCACCTCTGCCTCTCAGCTCAGAAGTTTTGATTTCATTTATGATCCATTCTTTCCCTTTAGTACAGATCTCTTTAGTATCTTTCCAGTCACCTATTTTGATTGACGATTCAATCTGCCAACCATAATCGTTGTACAAGTTCTTAAAAATTCTATCTCTATCTTCAAGCATCTTTTGAATTTATTAATGTTGTTCTTCCTGAAATTGGTTCAGAATTTCTACGGTTTTTATAAGAACCAGGTTTTGGAGATCTATCATTTAGTATCATATCTATAATTTCCTCAGCTTTTTCTTTATCTAGATCTTCAAAATAATCTTCGTTTATTTGCATCATTGGTGCATTAACACATGCGCCTAAACATTCAACTTCTGTCCATGAACATATTTTATTTGCCGAAAGTTCATTTTGATTCTGAGAAATTTTATTTTTACATACATTAACCAATTTCTCTGCTCCACTGATCATGCATGGAGTTGTAGTACACACTTGCACAAAATATTTTCCTACTGGTGAAAGGTTATACATTGAATAAAATGTGGCAACTTCGTATACCCGAATGTAGGGAACATCCAGCATTTTGGCTAAATAATTCATCGCTACTAAAGGAATCCAATTTTCGTTTTGTTTTTGAACTAAATACAATAGGGGCATTAAAGCGCTTGCCTGCTTTTCTTCTGGATATATTTTTATTATTTTTTTTGCTTTATTCAAATTTTCATCTGAAAAATTAAAAAATTCTGGCTGATTTGTTGCTATTTTTTTTACACTCATCTATCAATTTCTCCAAATACAATGTCCAAAGATCCGAGAACAGCCGGAACATCGGCAAGCATATGTCCTTTCATTAAATAATCCATAGCTTGCAGGTGTGAAAACCCCGGAGCTCTAATTTTACACTTATAAGGTTTGTTCGAACCGTCAGATATCAAAAATACCCCGAACTCACCTTGAGGCGCTTCTACAGCTGAATATATCTCCCCTGGATCAACCCTGTATCCTTCGGTAAACAATTTAAAATGATGAATTAATGCTTCCATTGAATTTTTTAATTTTGATTTTTTTGGTGGTGAAATTTTTCCATCAATAGTTTTAATGGGTCCTTTAGGCATATTTTTTAAGCAATATTTAATAATTTTCACACTTTCTCGCATTTCTGCTATTCTGCACAAATATCGATCATAACAGTCACCATTTTTTCCAATTGGAACTTTAAAATCTATATTCTCATAACAATCGTAAGGCTGAGATTTTCTTAAATCCCATGGAACTCCTGATCCTCTAAGCATTACCCCGGTAAAACTATGATCTAGGGCTTCTTGTTTTGTTACTATGCCAATATCAACGTTTCTTTGTTTAAAAATTCTATTGTCTGTCAGTAGGGTTTCTATATCATCGATTATCTTTGGAAAGTTATTACAAAATTTTTCTATATCTTCTGTTAATCCCATTGGTAAATCTTGGCGAACTCCTCCGGCTCTAAAATAATTTGCATGAAGTCTTGAACCAGAAACTCTCTCATAAAAAGTCATCAAAGTTTCTCTTTCCTCAAATCCCCATAATGAAGGAGTAAGAGCGCCCACATCAAGCGCTTGTGTAGTTACATTCAATATATGATTCAAAATTCTTCCTATTTCACAAAACATTACTCTTATATATTGTGCCCTTATTGGTATTTCTAAATTAAGCAAATTTTCAATAGCTAAAGCAAAAACATGTTCTTGATTCATAGGGGCCACATAATCCAATCGATCAAAATACGGTAGAGCTTGAATATATGTTTTGTGTTCGATTAATTTTTCCGTTCCTCTATGAAGTAAACCGATATGTGGGTTTGCGCTTTCTATAACTTCTCCATCTAATTCTAAAATCAATCTTAACACGCCATGAGTCGCTGGATGTTGTGGTCCAAAATTTAAATTTAAGGTTTTGGATTGTTTTGCCATTTAATTCTTATTCCTTATCTTTGATTTGGTCTTTAATGTATTTTGTTCCCTGCCAAGGGCTTTCAAAATCAAAATTTCTATAGTTTTGTTCCAATTTTACCGATTCATATATTACTTTTTTTTGATCCTCACTGTATCTGACTTCTTTATAGCCCGTTAAGGGAAAATCTTTTCTTAATGGATGTCCTTCAAATCCATAATCAGTTAATATTCTTCTTAAATCAGGGTGATCTTTAAAGGTAATTCCATACATGTCAAAAACTTCTCTTTCCATCCAATTTGCGGATGGAAAAATTTTAGTTATCGATGGCACTATAGTTTTTTCCTTAATATTAGAGTTAATAATTAATCTATGATTATTTTCATGACTCAGTAATAAATAAACTAATTTAAACCTTTTTTCTTTTCTTGGATAATCAACAGCTGTAATATCCGTTAGCTGTCTAAATTTACATTTTTCGTTAGTTTTTAAAAATAGAATGACTTCTATAATTTCTTCAATTTCAGTTTCTATTGTTAAATAATTAAATTTAATTCCGGATGATTTAATTTTAGTTGTTAAACCAGAATTAACGGTTTTTTCTAAATTATTAAGTTCAGTTTTCATCAAAAGTTTATCTTTCGATTGAACCTTCTCGTCTTATTTTTTTTTGAAGTTGTAAAACTCCATATAATAATGCCTCTGCTGTAGGTGGACAACCTGGAACGTAAACATCAACTGGAACTATTCTATCACAGCCCCTTACTACTGAGTAAGAATAGTAATAATAACCTCCTCCATTTGCACAGCTACCCATAGATATCACATACCTAGGTTCAGGCATTTGATCATAAACTTTCCTAAGAGCTGGAGCCATTTTATTTGTAAGTGTACCAGCAACAATCATCACATCAGATTGCCTAGGAGATGCTCTAGGTGCCGCACCAAATCTTTCTAAATCATATCTGGGCATTGCAGCTTGCATCATTTCTATAGCACAACATGCTAAACCAAATGTCATCCAGTGTAATGATCCTGTTCTGGCCCAATTAATAAGATTATTTGACGAAGTAATTATAAATCCTTTTTCACTAAAATCTTTCGCTAGTTTCTTAAATTCATTAGGAATTTCATTTTGTTTACCTTCCATACTTATCATTGTGTTAATCCCAGTCTAAAACACCTTTCTTCCATTCATAAATAAATCCAATTGTAAGTATAAAAAGAAAAAACATCATTGACCAAAATCCAATTAATCCAATTTTTCCTAATGAAATGGCCCATGGAAATAAAAAAGCTATTTCCAAATCAAATATAATAAAAAGAATTGCTACAAGATAAAATCTAACATCAAATTCCATTCTTGAATCTCCAAAAGCTTCGAAGCCACATTCGTATGCTGACAATTTTTCAGGATCTGGTTTTTTTGGAGATAGTAAAAAGTTTAAAAAAATAAAACCAACACTTAAACCCATTGCTATAAATAGAAAAATTATTATTGAAAAATAATCTTGTAAAAATTCACCTAACATGATTTATCCATTATAATGCTTTTTTCAGTTGATGGTGGATTTAAAAATCACAGTATAACTGAATATTATTACCAAACTAGTATTCTAATATGATGTGGCGGGAGTGAAGGGACTCGAACCCTCGACCTATCGCGTGACAGGCGATCGCTCTAACCAACTGAGCTACACCCCCACAAATGGTGGGCGGTAAAGGACTCGAACCTATGACCCTCTCGGTGTAAACGAGATGCTCTACCAACTGAGCTAACCGCCCTGGTGTTAATTTCTTAGGTGTTATAACAAGAAATTATGAAAGACAACACCAAAAAAGGGGAATGAAGGGATATAGGTGGAACAGTTTGCGGTCCTAATGCGGTCCTAGCTTTTTTAATAGGTACTTTGTGTTTTGCGGTCCTAATGCGGTCCTAGCTTGATTGCGATGGTCTTATGAAATAATCTATTATTGTTATACTTAAAAGGCTATTTGGAATTTTGTCTACACTGGCCTGAGTGGGTGTAAACGAGATGCTCTACCAACTGAGCTAACCGCCCTGGTGCTAATTTTCATTTGTTTATAACAAGAAATTATGTAAGGGAAAACTAAAATTTGAATATTAAAGAAGATATACTGATCAAACATTGTATATTAGTCTTGGTCATTATAATTATGTTGAATATATTGAAAAAATGAAAATTCTCACTTATTTATTAACACTTTTTTTATTTCTTTCCCCAATCTCTGCTAAAGAATTTCGAATTGATTTTAGTGATGAGGGAATGAAAGCCTTAAAGAAAAAAGGCCTTGGTAAAAAAACTATCTATACCAACGGCAAAGATAATAAAGGCTATTATTTAAAAGCCGTAGCAAACTCTGGTGCAACAGGGCTTGGTGTTGAAATTAAAAACAAAAAGCTTCTAGAAGAGATGCCTTTTTTAAATATCACTTTTAAAATTGAGCAAGATTTTACAAATATTGACCAAACAACTAAAAATGGCCACGATTGGGCTGCAAGGGTGATGATTGGACATGGTAAAAAAATAGGTTCAAAATTACTAAGTTTATCCCATTCATCATTTTTGAACGAAAGATTTCTTCAACAAAGCCCATGGACAAAAAATAGTCGTGATTATGTTATTTCGAACGATAAGAGTGGAGAATGGCATACACGTAAAGTTAATGTAAAAAAATTACTCGAAAAAACACATAATATTTCTTTTACTAATTTTCTTGCAGTATTTTCAGATTCTAACAACTCGAAACAAAAAATTATTGCATATTACCGAGATATATATTTTTCATCTGATTAATTACCGTGTGTAGTATTGTAGAATTTTCTCTAAGAATGTAAAAATAATTGTAATTATTAATTTTGAATGTAATATTATTATTTTCAATGAAAATTTATTATGGAAAAGCGATTTACGGCAAAAATGAAATTGATGCTGTTAATAAAGTTTTAAAAAAAAATTATTTAAACTTAGTTGATGGACCGAATGTAAAGCTTTTGGAAAACAAAATTGCGAAATTATTTGGTAAAAAGCATGCTTTAATGGTAAACTCCGGTTCATCTGCAAATTTATTAGGCTTAGCATCATTTAACTTTAAGCCTGGGTCAGAGATCATTACAACGACTTTAACTTTTTCAACTACCGTTGCTCCAATTTATCAGTTAGGATTAGTGCCCAGTTTTATTGGTGTAATTGAAGATAAATTTATTGCAGATGTTTCTCAAATAGAAAAATGTATAACAAAAAAAACAGTAGCTATAATGCTACCAAACTTATTGGGGAATATAGTAGATTGGAAAAAGGTTAAATTTATTGCAAAAAAATATAACTTAAAGTTAATTGAAGACTCTGCGGATACAATTGGATACGCAATTGATGGTTCTAATACAGGAAGATTGTCTGATATTGTAACAAACAGTTTTTATGCTTCCCATATTATTACAGGAGCTGGCTTCGGTGGAATTGTCTGCTTTAATAATAAAGATCAATACAATAGAGCAAAATTGTTACGTGGTTGGGGAAGATCATCAACTTTATTTAATGAAAAAGAAGATATATTAAAACGCTTTAAAACCAAAGTGGATGGTATCCCATACGATGGTAAATATATATTCTCAGCAATCGGATACAATTTTCTACCTTCGGAGATTTCAGCTGCTTTTGCTTTAGAACAATCAAAAAAACTTAAAAGCAATATATCAACAAGAATAAGAAACTTTAAATTTTTAATAAATTTTTTCAAAAAATACGAAGATATCTTCTCACTCCCCAGGCAAAATAAAGGTGTAAAAACTGGATGGCTTGCTTTTCCATTAGTCATAAAAAGCAAAAAAATTAAACGCCAAAAACTTCAAATTTTTTTAGAAAAAAGAAATATACAAACCAGGACAATTTTTACTGGAAACATTTTGAGACAGCCAATAATGAAAAAGAAAAAATATTTCAAACATAAAAAATCTGAGATTGTAAGCAATGATATAATGAGAAATGGTATATTAATTGGATGTCATCACGGTCTTACAAAAAAAAATTTAGAGTATATTTGTAAATCATTTAATTTGTTTCTAAAAAAAAATAATTTAATTTAAAGGGATTTATTTTTAAGAATATATCTTGAATTCAATGAAATTTGTTTTTTTTTCATTTAAACATAGGCATAGGTATAAAGATTTAAATAATTTTTTAAATAATAGAATTTATGGAAAGTACTTTGTTCTTAATTTGGGTGGTCCATTCAAGCACTTTATTGCAAAATTATTAATATTTCTAAAAATAGGAAAAACCATTTCATGTGACGGAAGGCCAGTAATTGTTGATAAGTCAAGAGGTATAAATTTTTGGGTGAGAGGTACTATTCTAAATATTCCTAAATCTTTAAGAAATTTAAATAACAACTTTGTAACTATTTATCATTCTGTTTTACAAAATAATAAGATTTTTCAAATTTATCCAATAAATATTAAAAAAGTTCAGATTCGGCAAAATTTAAAAATAATATATATGTCTACGATAAATATTGAAACCAACCCTGAGGAAAAAAGCATTTGGGAAAAGTATAAGTTCCAAATTTTAGAAGATTTTACTTTAATTGATAGTAGGGAATTTTGGGATAAAGTTGTATCAAATAACAATGATAATGATAAAGACAAAAAACTTACTTTATATAGAAAACTCAAACTTCTTTTAAGATTTAATATTATTAAAAACTTAAAAGAAAAATTTAACAAAGAACTAGATCTTATTGGAAATGATTGGAGTTTTTATTCATTGAATTCATTGTCTTCCAATTACAACATAAAAAAAAATAAAAAAATATATAAAGGAAATATTTGTTTGGATCTAGGATGTATAGAGGGAAGTTCATCTTTATATTCTAGATCAAATCAAATTATTGAATCTGGCGGATTAATCATACAAAGTATTCAATGTGACGGTAAAAAAATCTGGGGAGATCTTCATGATAAAATTTTGTTTAAAAATCTACCTGACTTAATAACTTTGCTTGAAAAGCTATTAAATGATAAAAATTATTGTTCAATTTTACTACAAGAAATTTCTGAAAATTTTAGACACTCGGATAAGTCTATCGAAAAAAGCTTAGATAAAATTTTTAAGTAAATTAGAATTTTTATTTAATAAATATTTAATAAAAGAAAATAAAAGATCTTCTTATAAATCTTTTCTAAAATCGCGACAAAAATACCTTCAATTTTTAAGAATGAAGATCTAAAAAAAAATTTATCTTATATGATTAAAATATTATATAATTTTTAAATATGGAATTTTAAATATTTATTCTTTTCCAAGCTAAGTCTTCCACAATTTTATCTGTCGATAAACTACTTTTTTTTGACTCTTCTAATAGTAATAAAACTTTATCGCAAATTTTATTTAATTGATCGTCTAAAGTATCTTCAGAATTGCTAATTTCACAAGAAATTGCAATCACACCGCCAGAATTAACTAGATAATCCGGCACATAAAAAATATTGTTTTCTTTTAACCAATCGGCTGTTTCAGATTTATCCAACTGATTATTGGCTGCGCCAACAATTGCTTTACATTTCAATTTTTTTTTTGTTTCTGAATTAATTGCTCCACCCAGGGCACAAGGTGAGATAATATCGCACTCTTGTTCAAAAATTGAATTTATATCAGATTCCTTAAAAGATATTTTATCACGTTTTAATTGATCTATTGGATCTCTTCCAATATTTGAAACAATTAAATTCGCTTTCTTTTCGAATAAAAGTTTTGATAACTTGCTTCCAACCTTACCAACTCCGCTAATTGCAATAGTAGATTCTCTTAATTCTTTATTAGTCAAAAACTTACAAGTAGTATTTATTGCATTGAAAATTCCTTTTGCCGTAGGTGCAGATGTTTCAAGTTTAATGCCACTAACATACTTTGTGGTTCTATTAATTGAAATCAGATTTTCCATAGAAGTTCCAACATCTCCAGCGGTAATATATATATTATTTAATTGATCGACGAGTTCACCGTAGGATTCATAAAGTTCGGAAGTTTTATTTATTCCTTTTAAATTTATAACAGCCTTACCACCACCAAAATTTATTCCGCAAACACTATTTTTTAAACTCATAGCTTTTGAAAGACGAAGCGCTTCATTTAAATGTTCTTCGAAATTATTGTATACCCAGCTTCTAACCCCACCCAAAGCTGGACCTAATTTTGTATTATGTATTGCGATGATACAGTTTAAATTGGTAGTTTCATTCGTCGCATGTATAACTCTTTCATATTCCAAAATTGAAATATCTTTTATCTTTAGACTCATTAAATTTAATTATTTTTTTTTAAGAACAGTTAATGTGTTTGTGTTTGAGCTTTATCATCTTTACCTTTTTTAGGTAAAGAATCAACTTCAACCCAATTCACGGATTTTAGCTCTTTTATTAAAGCATTTTTTAGAACATCTTCAACACATGAAACTAATATTATTTCAATTTCATCTAAAATTTTTTTTGGAATATCTGCTAAATCTTTTTCATTTTCTCTAGGAATTAATACTTTTTTAATTCCTACTCTATGAGCGGCAAGTAATTTTTCTTTCAAACCTCCGATAGGTATTATTTGGCCGGTTAAAGTCACTTCTCCAGTCATAGCAGTATCTTTTCTAACTGGAATACCTGTTATAGAAGATACAATAGACGTTACCATTCCAATACCAGCCGACGGTCCATCTTTTGGAGTGGCACCTTCTGGGACATGAATATGAAAATCTTTTTTTTCGAAGACTGGTGGAATAATACCGTAGTCTAAACTTTTTGATCTAACATAGGACTTCGCTGCTTTTACAGATTCCCGCATGACCTCTCCAAGTTTACCTGTGATTTGCATTTTTCCTTTTCCAGGCATATGCACAGTTTCAATTTTTAATATTTCACCTCCATGCTCGGTCCAAGCTAATCCGGTCGCAACTCCTATTTTATCTTCTGATTCAATTTCACCAAATTTGAATTTTTTAATACCTAAATAATCTGGCAAATTGTTTGGGTTAATATCTATTTTATTTTCTTCACCAGCCACAATTTTTTTGACTGTTTTTCTCGCAATTTTTGAAATCTCTCTTTCTAAATTTCTAACGCCTGATTCTTTAGTATAGCTTCTAATTATTTCTTGAACAGAACCTTCGGCCATATTCAATTCTTCTTTTTTAACTCCGTTATCTTTAATCTGTTTTGGAAGTAGATAATTATTTGCTATATTTATTTTTTCATCCTCTGTATAACCAGGAATTCTAATAACCTCTAGTCTATCCAACAGTGCAGGTAAAATATTTAAAGTATTAGCTGTAGTTACAAACATTACATCTGAAAGATCGTAGTCAACTTCTAAATAATGATCATTGAAAGTTGAATTTTGTTCTGGATCCAATGCCTCTAATAGCGCTGATGACGGGTCTCCTCTATAATCTGCTCCTACTTTATCTATTTCATCCAATAGAAATAGTGGATCTTTAGTACCAGCTTTTTTCATCTGTTGAATAATTTTGCCTGGCAAAGATCCAATGTAAGTTCTTCTGTGACCTCTAATTTCTGCTTCATCCCTTATTCCTCCTAAAGACATTCGAACAAATTGTCTACCTGTCGCTCTAGCGATAGATTTTCCAAGCGAAGTTTTTCCAACACCCGGTGGGCCGACTAAACATAAAATGGGTCCTTTAATTTTATCTATTCTCTTTTGAACCGCTAAGTATTCAACTATTCTTTCTTTAACTTTTTCTAGCCCGTAGTGATCCTCATCCAAAATATCTGAGGCTTTACTTAAATCGTTATAAATTTTATTTTTTTTATACCAAGGTAAATCAATCATCCAATCTAGATAATTTCTAACCACTGTAGCTTCTGCGGACATTGGACCCATTGATTTTAATTTTTTAAGTTCTGACAAACATTTTTTTGTCACATCTTTTGGCATTTTTGCTTTTAAAATAGCTTTGTGAAGACTGCTCGATTCATCCTTGCCTTCTTCAATTTCACCAAGTTCTTTTTGAATTGCCTTTAGTTGTTCATTTAAATAATATTCTCTTTGTGTTTTTTCCATTTGATTTCTAACTCGACCTCTAATTCGCTTCTCAACACCAATAATGCTCGCTTCATGATCTAGAATTTCAATAACATTGTTAATTCTTTTCTTGACATTCAAAATTTCAAATAATTGTTGTTTTTCTTGAATCGATATATTCAAATGAGACACGATATTATCGGCAATCTGTGATGGATCTTTTAATAGTTTTAAATTATTTATAATCTCGTTTGAAATTTTTCGATTGATCGTTGATAATTTTTCAAGTCTTCTTAAAGCAGTAATCGCTAAAGGATAAAGATCCTCTTTTTTATCCAAAATATCTTCACAGTATGAAACTTTACAGATAATAAATCCACCACTGTCATTAAAGTTTATAATTTTAATTCTTTTAATCCCCTCTACTAGTAATTTTACCGTCCCATCTGGTAATTTAAGCAATTGAAGTATCGAACATTTACATCCATAAGTAAAAACATCATTTTTTCCTGGGTCATCAACCTCAGAATTTTTTTGAGTAACTAATACAATTTTTTTATTAGTTTTCATCACCTCATTTAACGCAATAATTGATTTTTCCCTTCCGACAAACAAGGGCACCATCATATGTGGAAACACCACGACGTCTCTTAACGGTAATAGGGGAAATAAATTTTCATCACTCATACCCTAAATATGGATATAATTACAAATATTTCAACAAAAATTTATGCAGCTGAAGACTTGTCCGTTATATCTTTTTTCTTCGAATATACGACTATAGGTTCTTTTTCGCCAAGTGCCACGCTTTGATCGATAATAACTTCTTTCACATTTTCTTGACTTGGTAAATCAAACATTGTTTTCAAGAGAAGAGATTCAAGTATAGTACGTAATCCTCTCGCTCCAGTTTTCTTTGTAATTGATTTTTTAGCGATTTCCAATAATGCATCTTCTTTAAAAATTAGTTTTACTCCTTCAAATCTAAAAATTTGTTGATATTGCTTTAATAGGGAATTTTTTGGCTCTTTTAGAATTTTTACCAATGATTGTTCATCTAAGTCTTCAAGTGTTGCAACAATTGGCATTCGGCCAATAAATTCTGGAATCAAACCATACTTTAATAGATCCTCTGGCTCTAAAGTTTTGATAACCTCTCCAGCTTTTTTATCATCTGCACTTCTAACTTCGGCACCAAAACCGATTGACGTTCCTTTGTTTCGTTGAGAGATAATTTTATCTAATCCAGAAAAAGCACCTCCACAGATAAAAAGAATGTTTGTTGTATCAACTTGTAAAAATTCTTGCTGAGGATGCTTTCTTCCCCCTTGGGGAGGGACACTTGCAACAGTTCCTTCCATAATTTTTAATAAAGCTTGTTGAACACCTTCACCGGATACATCTCTTGTAATTGAAGGGTTCTCGGACTTCCTACTAATTTTATCGACTTCATCTATATAAACAATTCCACTTCGTGCCTTTTCAACATTGTAATCAGCAGATTGTAAAAGTTTCAAAATTATATTTTCAACATCCTCTCCAACATAACCTGCTTCTGTAAGAGTTGTGGCATCTGCCATGGTAAATGGTACATCCAAAATTCTTGCTAATGTTTGAGCCAATAAAGTTTTTCCACATCCTGTTGGTCCAACTAATAATACATTGGATTTTGCTAGCTCCACTTCATTACCACTTTTTGTTTCATAATTTAATCTCTTGTAATGATTATGAACTGCAACTGACAAAACTTCTTTTGCATATTTTTGACCAATGACATAATCATCTAACACTTTACAGATTTCTTTTGGCGAAGGAACACCCTCATGATATTTGACTAAAGAATCTTTATTTTCTTCCTTAATAATATCCATACACAGTTCGACACACTCATCACAAATGAATACCGTCGGACCTGCAATAAGTTTTTTAACTTCGTGCTGACTTTTTCCACAGAAGGAACAGTAAAGAATATTTTTATTGTTTTTGTTGCTCATAAATTTGTAAACGAATCAATAAATTGATCTTATTATATATGAGTGATTATAGGCAAGCCTAGGTTGTGAATAAAACTATATGTTGTGGGTTAGACTCTTCTTTCTACAACTTTGTCAATCAATCCAAATTCTTTTGCTTCTTGAGGTGTCATGAACTTGTCTCTTTCAAGAGCGTTTTTTATTTCTTCAACAGTACGCCCTGTATGCTTTGAATAAATTTCATTCAATCTCTTTTTTAATAACATAATTTCATTTGCATGAATTTCAATATCGGTTGCTTGTCCTTGGAAACCAGCAGAAGGTTGATGAACCATAATTCTAGAATTTGGAAGGGAAAATCGCTTTCCATTTTCCCCTGCTGTTAAAAGAAAAGAACCCATGGAAGAAGCCTGCCCAATACACAACGTAGAAACCGATGATTTAATGTATTGTATCGTATCATAAACTCCAAATCCAGCATTCACCAATCCACCTGGACTATTAATATAAAAGAAAATTTCCTTTTTAGGATTTTCGGATTCTAAAAATAAAAGCTGTGCGGTTATTAAAGTTGCAACATTGTCATTAATCGAACCTACTAAAAAAATTATTCTTTCCTTCAAAAGCCTAGAATATATATCATAAGCTCTTTCTCCACGACTTGATTGTTCAACAACCATTGGAATTAGATTATTCATGTGCTCTTGAATTTTATCAGTCATATAGTGATTCACTCGTTATACAACTAGTGATTACTTTTTGCTAACTTTTTTTCGTTTTCCAGGTTTTTTTGCAGTAATTTTTTGAATTTTTGGCCGTGCTGCACTGCTCTTTTTAGACTCTTTATTTTGATCCAATATAATTTTCTCCGCTTCATCTGTAGTGATACTTTTTTTAGTGGATCTAGCTTTTTCTTTTATCAAAGAAATAATCTTTTCCTCATATATTCCTCCCCTTAAACTCGCAACTGCCGAAGGGTTTTTTTGATAATACTCTGTTACTTGCTTTGCTTGATCGGGCATCATTTGAATTTGTTTCTGAATTTCTTTTTTTATTTCTTCCTCATTAACTTTCAAATTATTTTGTTCTCCAAACTCATTTAAAATTAATCCAGTTTTAATTCTTTTTTTTGCTGTCTCCTCATTTGCTTTTTTATTTTTTTCTATTTCTTCGTTTTTAATTCCGTGATTTAGCAGTTCAATTTCCTGTTGAATAAGATTTTCCGGAATTTGAATATCCTGAAATTGATCCAATTGATCGAGGATTTCTTTTTTTGTTATTGTGTCAAGAGTATTTTTATACTGTTCTTGAATCTGTTTTGAAACAATTGTTTTTAAATCATTCAGATCTTTTGCCCCGAGAGTTTTTGCAAACTCATCGTTAATTATAATTTCCTTTGGACTTTTGATATTTACAATTTTACAAACAAATTTTGCTTTTTTATTTGAATATTCTTTATGAGGATAGTTTTCCGGTAAGGTAACTTCAACAATCTTTTCCTCTTGCTTTTTTATACCAATTAATTGTTTATCAAAATCTTTAATGAATAAATCTTTACCCAAAATAATTTGAGTATTTTTTCCTTCACCTCCTTTGAAATCTTTTCCATCAATTGTTGCCTTGTAGTCAAAAATAACTAAATCTCCCTGTGTGGCAGCTTCTTTGATCTTCTTGTCTTCAAAATTATTTTGATTTTTAGCAATATCCTTGATTCTTTTATCTGTGTCTATGTTGGTTGTTTTAATTTCATAATTTGTAATTTTAATTTCCTCTATTCCTTTAATTTTTATTTTAGGCAATTGTTCAACATGGATTGTGTATTCTAAATCCTTGTCTTCTCCATATTTTTTAAGATCTATCTTGGGTTGTCCGGCAACCTTTATTTTTTTATCTTCTAAAGCTTTACTTGAAGACTCTTTCAAGACTTTGTCGAGAACTTCACCATAAACTGCTTTTCCAAATTGTCTTTTTAGAATTTCTATGGGAACCTTGCCAGGTCTAAATCCTTTCAAATTGACCGTTTTTTTTAATTCCTCAAATCTTCCAACCATTTGGTCATTAATTGTTTTTTTATCAACAATAACTCTTAGATCGGTCTTTAATCCTTTTTTGGAATCTACTGTTACTTTCATAATTATTTGGTGGGCAAGAAGAGACTCGAACTCTTAAACCTTACGGTACTAGTTCCTAAGACTAGCGCGTATACCAATTCCGCCACTTGCCCTAAATTTACAACTTTATAAATTATTTATTACTTTTTAGGAAGTGTAGCATTTAAAATAAATGCTAATAATCCTGCAGGAATTAATCCGGTTGTTAACAATAATTTTAATTTAATTCCAAAATCCGGTATATGAGCAACAAATTGAGGAAGTAAAGACATGCCAATACCAAAAGAAAGTGATAAAGCTAATATTAATATATTTCTTTGACTCATTTCTGACTGAGAAATCAACTTAATACCAGCTGCAGTTATTAAACCAAACATAATGATGGCCGCTCCCCCTATTACTGATTCTGGCATTGCAGCAATAATTCCTCCAAGTTTTGGAAACAAACCTAATAAAATTAAAATAACGCCAGCAACAGTTCCTACGTGTCTGCTAATAACTCCTGTGAAGGCTACTAAACCGGCATTTTGTGAGTAGGAAGTATTTGGCATAGCATTAAAAATCGATCCAAAAGCTGTGCCAAGTCCATCAGCCATTATTCCACCCGACAGCTCTTTATCAGTAGCTTCCCTATTAGCTCCTCCCATTGTTGTAGCACTTATATCTCCAATGGTTTCAATTGTGGTTACGATAGCCATGAACAACATCAAAACAACAGCTGCGGTATCCCATGCAATTCCATATTGAAAAGGCATTGGTAAAGCAAACCAAGCTGCGGACGTTATTTTCCCATAATTAATCATTCCCATCAGCATCGCAACTATGTAACCAGCAACCATTCCGATTAAAATAGATGCTGAAGATACCATTCCTTTTCCTTTTTGATGGGCAATTAGAGCAACAATTAAAACTGTAAAAGCTATAATTAGATGATTGGCATTTCCAAAAATTTCAGGTTTGTTGTTCAATAGCCATCCACCACCACCCGCGTACATGAATCCAACTTTAAGAAGGCTAACACCAATCATTAACACAACGATTCCTGTTACTAACGGCGGAAACATATGCCTGATCGGTTTTAACATTCTACCAATCCACATTTGAAAAATTCCACCCACAAACGCAGCTGTAAAGACAACTCCCAAACCCACTTTAGCAAAGGGTGCCATTACTGGAATGAAAGCAAAACTTGTTCCCTGAATTATTGGAAGTCTTGATCCAATATTTTTATAACCTACGGTTTGTATTATAGTAGCTACACCGGCAACAAATAATGCCATTTGAATTAAAAAAATCTTTTCATCAGTCGTTTGACCAAAAATACCAGCTATAATTATCGGAACGGTAATATTGCCAGCAAACATTGCGAGTACATGTTGAATTCCCAAAGGAATCGACTGATTTAACGGCAATTTTTTGTTACTGCCACTACTGCCTCTCGATTTTCTCCTAGCCATGGAAGGAAGAATACCTAAATTTACATCGTTTTCAATAGTTGTAATTATTTCATTACTGGCAACTAACTTGCTTTTTTATTGAAATGTCAACAATTTTTCTGCTAATGCATTTGAATAATGTCAAGAAAACCAAAAATCGGATATTTAGTTAATTTTAAAAAAGCAAAATTGCCTACTAAACAAAGATTAGTAGGCAAGTATTCAATTTTGGAACCGGTTGATGTTAATAAACATGCAGAAAATCTTTATAAAAATTATTCAAAAGATAAAAAGAATTTGATTTGGACCTATCTTCCTTATGGTCCATTTAAGAATATAAATCTATTCAAGAAATGGTTGAGAAGTTTTTGTTTAAATAATGATCCTTTTTTTTATGTAATTTATTCAAAAGAACGTAGAACCTTTTGTGGGATGGCAAGTTATTTACGTATGACACCTGATCACGGTAATATTGAAGTAGGTCATATAAATTATTCGCCTTTGCTTCAGAATACGATTGAAGGAACTGAAGCGATGTATTTGATGATGAAAAATGCTTTCGATAAATTGGGTAATAGACGTTATGAATGGAAATGTAATAATTTAAATTTACATTCAAAAAAGGCAGCAAGGAGGCTGGGATTTAAGTTTGAAGGCGTTTTTAGACAATCATTCATAGTAAAAAAACGCAACAGAGATACTGCTTGGTTTTCAATTATTGATAAAGAGTGGAAACAATACAAAAAAAAATACAAAAGGTATTTAAAAAGATCTAATTTTAATGAAAAATTAATTCAAAAGAAAAAGTTAAGATTATTTTAGTTTTTCAAATAATTTTTTGTTCCTTTTTCACTCATAATATCTGATTGTGTCTGAAATCATATTGCTTGCAATTTTTTCTGTAGTTAGATTTTTTTTAGTGTAATCA
>Ga0187833_10002179_pt1 | contig 21386 bp, 16 predicted proteins | sample ETNtaG_37_FD_167968 | JGI IMG/M metagenome (GOLD analysis project Ga0187833, IMG submission 167968) | Marine microbial and viral communities from oxygen minimum zone, Eastern Pacific Ocean - ETNP2014_SV_400_PacBio MetaG (Illumina Assembly) | ecosystem: Environmental > Aquatic > Marine > Hypoxic...
TCGGCGCAGCGATTGCTAAGGTTGGTGGTGAGGTGGATGTTACCTTCAAGATAGATGAAGTGCCCCGGGACGAGGCGTTGGAGCAGGCAAAAACTGAAGCTATCGCCAAGACCATAAAAGCAGGGGCATCGGAAGATGCCGTTGAAATCGTGGACGTGGATGAAATCCCTCTCACCTATTTGCCAGGTAATGCCCTGCGAGTGCGTGTCAAAGCTGTTGGCGACTTGCAGTCGACCGCCTGAGTATTTCAATTAACAGGAGACAACAAATGCGATACTTGCAAGTTGAAGACATGCGCGACCTCGCCTATGGCGCGGCGATTCTCGGTACTGGTGGCGGAGGTGATCCGTACATTGGCATGTTGCTTGCCGAACAAGTGATCCGCGAATATGGTCCTGTGAAGTTGGTTGGCCTGGATGAAATAGATGATGATGCCTTTAGTGCATCTGTGGCTTATGTCGGCGCGCCGGTGGTGATGATTGAAAAACTGATGGGGTTTGCGGATATGGTCAAGGCCTTTCAGTCGCTTGAACGCTACATGGGACGAAAGTTCACTGCCGTGATTTCGGCCGAAATTGGCGGTGCCAATTCAATTGTGCCTGTAAGTGTAGCTGCAGCGCTTAATCTGCCGCTGATTGACGCCGACGGTATGGGACGCGCTTACCCCGAAATCCCGCTTGTCACGTGGACGTTGCACGGTATATCGGCGACACCCATGGCGATGGCCGATGAAAAGGGGAATTCGTTGATTCTTGAAACGATAGACAATCATTGGACAGAACGCTTTTCGCGCAGTATAGCGACTGACATGGGTGCTGAAGCCAGTGCAGCGCTCTATCCCGCCAGTGGATCAGAATTAAAGCGTTCATCTGTGCCGAACAGCGTGACACGGGTCATCGAGATCGGCAAAGCCATCTCAGATGCGCGTGATGCACACCACAATGTGATTGAGACTGTACTCAAAGCGACGGATGGAATACATCTGTTTACTGGCAAGATCGTTGATGTTTTGCGGCGTATTGAAGGGGGATATTCGCGCGGGGAGTGCACGATTGAGGGGTTAGGAGATTATCGTGGCAAAAAGATGGTGTTGCATTTCCAGAACGAGAATCTGATTGCCTTTGTTGATGATGATCCGGTGGCCGTGGTGCCTGATTTAATTACGTTGTTGGATAGTGATACGGGCGACGCGGTAACGACCGAGCATTTACGATACGGCTACCGTGTCGATGCAATTGGTATACCGTGTGACCCGCAGTGGCGGACACCAGAGGGGTTGGCACTTGGCGGCCCAGCGCATTTTGGCTACGAGGTCGAATACGTTCCCATCGAGCAGCGCGCCTAGATCCGAAGGAATGAATCCGGGTTAGGATTATGACCAAGTTGAACTTTCAGGTATGCTTGCTCATTATCCGGAAATCTCGCAGAATATCTTCCAACCAAGCATCCGCGCTCCGATTTTTCTCGTGAGTTCAGGGATCGTCACCGCGGGCATAGCGAGACTACCGGCAGCGCGAGCGCCATTGAGTCGATGCTCTGCGCGCTTCCGTCATATTCGAGGCGGAACAGGCGCGCAATGGTGCGCAACGCACGCGGATGCTGCCGCGCATATTCGGCGAGCACGTCGCGGGCGGCTGCGTGCTCGAGACTCTCGGCCGAGGCTGGGAATGTTCTTCGCCCTGCGGTGACGCAGACATGAGGGTCCTGCATGATGTTGCGGAACCAGTCTGCATGCCGGGCATATGCGGCCACTACGTAATAACTCCCCGCAGACGCGTCGCGGTGCACCACCTCCAGCACCGCCTTGCGCGGAAGCCCGCTGCGGCGGCCGGTGTGCGTGAGCATCAAGAAACGGCTTCCGAGCAACCACCCGAGGTGCGCGCGATAGAGCAGCAGCGGCAACCGGAATAGCAGACGAAGCAGGCCTGCGGGTGGTGCAGCGCGGTGCATAGCACCGTAAGCGTATATCGGTGGCGCGGCGGAGTCAAGCAAAAGACGGTAAAATCTGTTCTTCTGCGCGCGGTTGCGCGCCGCTGTAGCCCATGAGAATACCAACCGATATTGAAGCGGCAATCACTCGGCGTATCACCACGGTGCTTTTCGCTACCACGAGCCTGTACTCCACGGCGCTGGTGGCCATTTTCACCGTGACGCCGATTATCGCTGTGCGCATGACAGGCAGCGACGCCTCCGCCGGGGTGCCCACCACGGTGATGGCACTCGGCCGTGCGGCCGGTGCCTATCCGGTCGGCTGGATGATGGACCGTCTCGGCCGCCGCCTCGGGCTTTCCGCCGGATTCCTCGCCGCGATTGTGGGCATGGCAACCGGGGCGCTGGCCGTGCTGCAGGGCGCTTTCTGGCTCTTCCTCGGGGGCGCGTTCTTCATCGGAATGTCGCGCAGCGCTATAGAGCAAACGCGCTACATTGCCGCAGAGGTGCAACCCGCTGGAAGGCGCGCCAAGGCCATTGGTCTAATCGTGTTCTCCGGGACGGTGGGATCGCTGGGCAGCCGTCTGGTGATGGGATTGAACGCGCGCCTGACCGCGGCGACCGGAATCGCTAATCTGGCCGGACCGTGGCTGCTGGCGATTGGGATCATGGGGCTAGGGTTGCTGCTCAATCAGGTGCTGCTGCGCCCGGACCCGCTGCAGATCGGCCGACGGCTGGTCGCCCGTGCTGCTGAGCAGCGGAAAAAGGCATCTCGGAAAGCGCGCCCGATGAGGCAGATATTCCGTCGCCCGTATGTGCTCCTGGCCGCAGCCGTGATGGCACTGGCGCAATTGAGCATGGTGGTGGTGATGGTGGTCACGCCGCTGCACATGGATTACCAAGGTTTCAGCACGCTTTCCATATCGACGGCGCTGATGTTGCACACGCTGGGGATGTTCGCTTTTGCCGCGCTGACCGGATGGCTGATCAGCTGGCTCGGGCGCGTGCCCGTGATCTGGGTGGGGGCAGCGGTGCTGACGGGGGCAGGGCTGGTGGGGTTCGCCGCCGGCACGCTGCTCTCCATCTATGCTGCCGTGTTTCTTCTCGGGCTGGGTTGGAATCTCTGCCACATCGCCGGCTCTGCGTTGCTTTCGGATGAATTGATTTCACAGGAGCGCGGAAGAGCGCAGGGCATCAACGAGGTGGTGATAGGAGTGACTGTCGCGGTAGGAAGTCTGGCCAGCGGCAGCATCTATGGCGGCTATGGATACGCGGGCACGAACGCCGTGGTGCTTTGTATTGTGGCTGTGCTCGCGCTGGCGGTGCTCGCCGCGCGCTGGGCGGAGGCGCGCGGCACAACTGTCGCGCCCAAACTGGGTGGTGCGCCGCCCGGGTGATCGCGTCGAGGGTTGGGCGCTGGCGCGGAAGTTGCACATCCGCGAGTGATGGCATCCGGGGCTGAAAACGAGCGCGCCGATTACTGGCACGAGATGCCCGCCCCCCGTCTGGGGTGGGAGTTACTCTGGCGGCAGCCGCACACCATTGAAGTCGGGGACATCGTGCATGTGCAGGGCGGCAGCCTTTATTCGCGCGCAATCCGCTGGATGACGCGCGCCTCGACCGAGGCGCCCTCATGGGCATCGCATACCGCGCTGGTGCTGCAAGTGGCAGACAGCGTTACGGTGATAGACACGGTGAGAATGCGCGTCAGAGCCCGCCCGCTGCGCGCCTACCGTTTCTTGCCCTCCAAATTGCTGGTTTCGCGCGTGCCGGGCGGGTTAAGTGCGCGGCAGAAGGCTAGCCTTGCCGAAAAGGCGCGCGATTATGAGGGTCGGCTGTACGGCGTCTTCAAACTGCTCTCGCACGCGCTCGACCGGCTGCTGGATAACCGCTATTTTTTCCGGCGACTGGCGCGCACGGACGACTACCCGATTTGCTCGTGGATGGTGGCGTACGCTTATCAGCGCAGCCTTGGATTGCTGTTCGGTTGCCCGCCGAACGCGGCACAGCCCGACGACATCCTTGATTATTGCGTCGCCAGCCACTGGACGCGCGTCTGGGCCGATTCGGCGCATACGCTGGCTGAATGTCAGTCTGTGTACGTCCGCTGAGAGCTGAATTACTCCGGGCTTTTCCCCAGCACCAGTTCGACAGTGTGGACATCTCGCCCGCGCACTACCGAGGCGGTCACGCTATCACCCGGTTGGTACGCCAGCAGCGCGTTGATGAAAGGATGCTCCTCGTCCAGTGGCGTCTGGCCCAGCGCCACGATGATATCGCCGGGTTCGATGCCCGCCTTATCCGCCGCGGATGCGGTGGCCACGCGCGTGACGTATATGCCCCATTCCACAGGTAAGTCGTAAACCCAGGCGATGCGCGGGTTGACCGATTCCCAGCGGATGCCGAGGTGTGGGCGCGCGACATGACCTTTTTCGATTAGCTGTTCGCTTACCGCGTGTACCGTGTTAGAGGCCACCGCGAATCCGAGGCCCTCGGCCATCGCGCTGCCGAAACCGCCCCCGCGCACGATGAGCGTGTTAAGGCCGATCACCTGACCGGCCAGGCTGACAAGCGGCCCACCGGAATTGCCCTGATTGATGGCCGCGTCGGTCTGAATCAGGTCTTCCAGCTGGTAACCGCGGCCGGTATCTACCATGCGCCCGGTGGCGCTGACCACGCCTACTGTGACCGTGTTCTTGAAGTCTCCCAGCGGTGAGCCGATGGCGATTACGGTTTCGCCCGGCCGCAGCACATCGGAATTACCCAGCTCGGCCACGCCGGGAAGCGGCGGCGCCACGCGCAGCACGGCCACATCGGCGAAGGCATCCGCGCCGATTAATTCGGCCGGGGCGGAATCACCATCCACGAACACCACTTCCAGCGCGTTTGCGCCCTCGATGACGTGGTTGTTGGTGAGCAGATACCCGTCCTCTGAGAAAATTACCCCGGAGCCGGAGCCTTGCTCCTGACCACGTCCGGAGAGATTGAGCACGGTCACTACCGCCGGGCTGATGCCCTCCACCACCTCGATAACGGCAGTGTTTGTCTCGACCGCACGTACCTCGACGCCCATATCCGTCGGGGTCTCATTCACCGCTGCGGTGGGTATGGCGGTCGGTGGAAGCGCAGTCGGACCGGCTGCCGGAGTGGGACTGGCTGCCAGCGAATCCTGCACGGCGAGAAAGACCGCTGTGCCGCCCGCCATCGCGCCGCCGGCAGCCGCTAGCGCAACGATGATGAGCAGCGGAAAGGTGATTGCGGAGCGAGACATCATTTTTCGCCGCGCGTCACTCGTTTCCACAGGCCGGCCGGGTAGCCCGCCATTTTGGCCAGGTCGCCCACCACGCGGATTATCGGAAGCAGCAGCAGCACTACTGCGCGCTGCGCCGGCGAAAGCGCGCCCCACAGCCGCGTTGCGCGCAGCAGCGGACGGCGGATGTAAGCCAGCCCGGCCAGCGCGCCCAGCGCCCAGATGGCCGGGTGCACGCTGAGCGCGGCGTAAATCCCCAGAGGCAGCGCCAGCAGATAAGTGAAGTAGCGGGTGAAGTGCAGTGCCGCGAAAAGGCCGGCGTGGCCGTCGCCGGCTGCGTAGTGGAAATACTGACGCGCGAAGGCCGCCAGCGAACCGCGTGGCCGGAAATGGACCAGCGCGCTCGGCACAAAGGCAAAAGCGCCAAATCGCTCCCTCATCTTGAGATCGAAGACCACATCCTCTGAATGATCGAGCCATTCGGGGTAGCCGCCGACCGCTTCCCAGGCGCTTTTGCGAAAAGCGACCGAGCGACTGGAGGGCAAGAAGCGCACCGGGTCAATGTCCTCCTGTGCGGGCAGCACGGTGGCGCCCATCGCTGTTTCGAACGTGGTCTGCGCGTCAGCGCGAAAGAAACCGGCCGCAAGCGCAACTTTCTCGCGGTCGAACGCCCCGGTCAGCTGCGCCAGCCAATCCGGCGCGAGGCGCACGCCGGCGTCAGTCACGGCGATGATGTCGCCCTGCGTCGCGCGGATGGCGGCGTTGCGCCCGGTGGAGATATTTGCTCCGGGCTGCGTCAGCGTGCGTAGCGGCAGCCGGTCGCTGTACTCCGCGATGACGGCGAGCGTGTCATCGCGGCAGCCACCGTCGCAGACTACCACTTCGTCCGGCGGGCGCGTTTGCACCATGATTGAGTCGAACAGACGGCGGGCGTGCGCGCCCTCGTTGAGTACGGTGAGCGCGAGCGAAACTTGCATGGCGGGGATTATAACGCAGGGCTTGCCGCGCTCACGTAGGATGGAAATCCGCTAGGCGCACCGGCAGCCGCTGCGCGCCCCAGTCGCCGGGCGGCCCGGCGAAGACCCCGGCGCACTGCGCGCCGCAGTGTGCGCAGCTGCCCGCGTCGTCAATGTTCCAGTCGGTGAGCACGTACCAGTCGCGCCCGATGACGCGCTGGCCGCATTTGTGACACAGCGTGCTGTCGCCGCTTTCATCGTGTACGTTGCCGGTGTATGCGTAGCGCGCGCCGCTTTCAATCGCGATTTCGCGGGCGCGAGTGAGCGTGGCCCGTGGGGTGCGTGCCGTGTCTCGCATTTTCCAGTCGGGATGGAAGGCGCTGAAGTGCAGCGGCACCTGCGGGCCGAGCTGCTCGACCACCCACTCGGAAAGCGCGCGCAGCTCGCCGTCGGAATCGTTTTCGCCGGGGATGACCAGATTGGTAATCTCGAACCAGACTTCGGTCTCATGCTTCAGGTAGAGCAAAGTGTCCAGCACGGCCTGCAGTTCTCCGCCGGCGATTTTGTGATAAAACTGCTGCGTGAACGCCTTCAAATCCACGTTGGCCGCATCCATGTGCCGGAAGAATTCCTCCCGCGGCGCGGCGCAGATGTACCCGGCTGTGACCGCCACCGTTTTCACGTCGGCCTCGCGGCAGGCCTGAGCCACATCGATGGCATACTCCATAAAGATGATCGGGTCATTGTAGGTGAAAGCCACGCTCCGGCAGCCCAGCTCGCGGGCCGCGCGCGCGATGGTTTCCGGCGCAGCCCGATCGGCCAATGTATCCATCTGCCGCGATTTGCTGATATCCCAGTTTTGGCAAAATTTACAGGTCAGATTGCAGCCCGCCGTCCCAAAAGAGAGCACCGGCGTGCCCGGCAGAAAATGGTTGAGCGGCTTTTTCTCGATTGGATCCACGCAATAACCGCTGGAGCGGCCATAGGTGGTGAGCACAATTTCACCGCCGCTGCAGGCGCGCACGAAGCAGACGCCGCGCTGCTCCTCGCGCAACCGGCAGCCGCGCGGGCATACGTCGCACTGGATGCGGCCATCCGGCAGCCGGCGCCAGTACGTCGTCGGATGTGTGTGCGCTGCGAGTGGGGCGGAGGACATTATTCGCGCCAGACTTGATATTGGCCGTAAAATGATTATATTATAGATAGACTGAAATTCACGAAGGTGCGCATGCAAAATGTGAGAGCGGCAGCGGTGGCCGGACTTTTTTATCCCGCGGATGCAAGCGAGCTTCGTCGCGAGTTGCAAGCCCATCTGGCTGCCGCCGAGCCGCATGCAGGAGGGCTGGTGCCGAAGGCCATCATCGCGCCGCACGCCGGTTACCGGTATTCCGGCGCGGTGGCAGCCGTTGCTTACGCAGCCTTGCGCAATGCCCGCGACGTCATCCGTCGGGTGGTCATGCTCGGGCCAGCGCATCGCGTGGCAGTGCGCGGACTGGCCGCACCCGCTGCCGCGCAGTTCGTCACCCCGCTGGGCGCTGTGGAAGTGGATTCCGCCGCGATAGAAAAGGCGCTGCCACTTGCGCACGTCTCCCTCTCCGACGCCGCCCACGCCGAGGAGCACAGCTTGGAGGTGCAGCTCCCCTTTCTGCAGCTGCTGCTGGCACGCTTCTCGCTGGTGCCGTTTGCGGTGGGGGAGGCCACGCCGGAGCAGGTCGCCGAAGTTCTCGACATGCTCTGGGGCGGGCCGGAAACTCTGCTGGTCATCAGCTCCGATTTAAGCCATTTTCACGACTACGACAGCGCGCAGCAAATGGACGAAACAACCACGCAGTCAATTCTCCGATTGCGGCCGCTGAAGCGCGAGCAGGCATGCGGGCGCACTCCCATCAACGGCCTTCTGCGGCTGGTGCAGCAGCGTGGCCTGCGTGCGCAGCGCCTGCAGTTGCGCAACTCCGGCGACACCGGCGGCGACAAAGCGCGCGTGGTGGGTTACGGTGCCTTTCATTTTACGGTGGGAACTGACGGCTATTCGCAGAGCGAGAAACAGGCCCTGCTACGGCTGGCGACGGATTCCGTTCGGCACGGCTTGACGCACGGGGAGGCGCTTCCGGTGCGCGCGGAAGATTTCGACTCTGCTCTGCGCGCGCAGCGCGCTACTTTTGTCACCCTGAAAATAAAGGGGAGATTGCGCGGATGTATGGGCAAGCTGGAAGCCGCGCGCCCGCTGGCGGAAGATGTGGCGCGCAGCGCTTTCGCCGCCGCTTTCCGCGATCCGCGCTTTCCGCCGGTGACGGAGGCCGACGCCGAGCGGTTGCAGATTCACGTCTCAGTGCTCAGCCCGCTCGAACCGCTTCAATTCGGTTCGGAGAAGGAATTGCTGGCGCTAATGCGACCCGGGGTTGACGGTCTGTTGCTGCAGGAAGGCAACCGGCGTGGCACGCTGCTGCCCTCGGTGTGGGGCTCTCTTTCGGGTGCGGATGAATTCCTGCGTCATCTCAAGAGAAAGGCTGGCTTGCCCGAGGACTACTGGAGCGACGACCTGCGCGTTTCGCGCTACACAGCTGCGGATGTGCAAGCCGAGTGAAGATGCAGTGATGGGCAGCGCGAGGTTGTTGGCGCTCAATCCAGCAACTTCTCTTCAAAGGGGTACAGCGAAAGTAACACCGGGCCATCGGCGGTCTCTCTGTATCATCGCGGTCTCCTCACAGATACAGGTTCTCGCCTTCCAGTTCGCGCATGCGGTGCTCGGCGAAATCATGCAACGCGGCGCTGATGGCCGGGTCGAGCGGAGGCGGCTGATAGGCAGCGAGCAGCTCCTTCCAGATTGCGTTGGCGCGGCGGGGCGTATCCCAACTACCCGCCGCGGCCCAACTTTCGTAATTAAGGCTGTCTCCTAAAATGGATTGATAATGTTCACTGGCAAAGCGCCCGAGCGTGTGCGTGGTGCCGAGATGGTGACCGTCCGGCCCGACCTCGGCAATCATATCCAGCGCGAGGGTATCCGCGCTGACTTCAAATCCGTTCAGGAAGTGGCTGAACTTGGCAAGGTCATCCAGATCCATGACGATTTTCTCATACGAGACTGTCAGCCCGCCCTCCAGCCATCCTATGGAATGCTTGATTAAGTTGGTGTGCGCCAGCACGGTCGGCCAGATTGTCCAGCTGGTTTCCAGCGCCGCCTGCGCGTCGGCGACTTTGGAGTTGTTCAGGGTTCCGTTGCCGCGGCAGGGCAGCCGGTAGCGGCGCGCAAGCTGCGGCGTGACCAGCGCGGTCCAGGCACCCTCTGGGGTGCCGAAGGCCGGGCCGCCGGTTTTCATGTCCAGGTTTGCGGCGAACCCGCCATAAACCACCGGCGCGCCTGCGCTGACAAGCTGGGTAAAGGCGATTCCTGCCAGAGCCTCCGCGTTCTGCTGCGCCAGCGCGGCCGCGACTGAAATCGGACTCGTCGCCCCGGCGAGAATGAACGGGGTGATGATAAGCGCTTGCCCGGCGCGGGCGAAAGTTATCATGGCCCCCAACATGCGCTCGTCGTAGCGCAGCGGGCTGCTAGCATTGATTATGCCGATGATGACCGGCTCGTCTGGAAGCGGGTCTCCGAACACAATCCGAGCCATTTCCATGTGATCCGCGCTAATTATGCGGCCGTGGGCGGTCGTGTTCACAGCTTTATCAGTCATCGAAAACAGGCGCGGCACGCGCTGGAGGTGGCGCACCGAGGGCGAGATTTCGGCCGGAACGATTACTTGCTCAGCGGCAAGATGGGTGACCGGGCTGACCTGGATTATGCGCAGAAAGTTCTCGAAATCCTGCATGCTGCCGCTGCGCCTGCCGCGATCCAGATCGGTGACGTTGACCACGCCGCCCTGCGGCGCGAAGATGATGTTGTTGCGCCCGACTTCAAGGTTACGCGCGGGGTTGCGCGCGCGCAGGGTGAATTGCTCCGGCGCGCTGGCCACGGTTTCCAGCAGCAGGCTGCGGTCGATGTACACCCGCTGACTTTCGCGCTCCACGCGTGCTCCGGCTCTTTCCCATATTTGCAGCGCCTCGGTGTCCATGAAGCATATGCCGGTTTCCTCCAGAATCTGCATGGAGGCGAGATGCAATTGCTCGATTTGCTCGGGGCTACAGAACTGCAGCGGCGGCAGTGGGGATTTGGGCGGTGAGAACGGGAGCGACAGCAGTGGAGCTGCCAACTTGGAGCGCTGCTCTCTGCGGGCGTCGCGCCGGGCACGGCGGTTGGTTGTGGTCATACGGCAGCTCTCCGCTGTTGCTTTCGCCCGGCACCGTGCGGATGGAAGCAATTTGTCCCCATTGTACCCAAAAGATGGTGAAATGGCATGTTAGCGCCATTTATCCGCTTTTCGAGGTAAAATGGACAACGTCCTCCGAAGAGGCAGTGAAAAGATGCCCACACGCTACGCGAACATCGTCGGCTGGGGTATGTACACGCCGCAGCGCGTCATCCCCAATGCAGAGCTGGCGCAGCAGGTGAACACGAGCGACGAGTGGATTGTCGCGAGAACCGGAATCCGAAAGCGCCGTATCGTCGGCAGCGCTGAGAACAATTCGCAGATGGCGACCGACGCTGGTCGCGCGGCGCTGCAGAAAGCCGGTGTGCACCCGCGCGAACTTGACCTGATTATTGTGGCCACCTCCAGCGGGGACCACATCACCCCACCGGTTTCCAGCCTAGTGCAGCACGCGCTGGGCGCGCGGGACGTGCCCGCGTTCGTGCTGACCACCGGCTGCACCGGGTTTATCTATGCTCTCGCCACAGCGCATCAATTTATCGCGGCGGGCACTTACGAAAATGTGCTCGTCATCGGGGTGGAAATCATCAGCCGCTGGCTGGACTGGAGCGACCGCGCCACTTGCGTACTCTTCGGCGACGGCGCGGGAGCGGTGCTGCTGCAGGCCACGGAGGAGGAATGCGGTGTGCTCTCATTCGAGCTCGGATCGGATGGCGGGAACGCCGGACACCTGATTGTGCCCGCGGGTGGCTCAGCCATGCCCACCACGCATGAGACCCTGAACAACGGGTTGAATAACCTGTACATGAACGGGCGCGAGGTCTTCAAATTCGCGACGCGCGTGTTGGGACGCGCACTGCGCCGCACCATCGCCAAAGCGGGCCTGACGAAGGAGGACATCGACCTGTTCATCCCCCATCAGGCCAATAAACGCATCATCGACAGCGCAGCGCGGCAGGCCAAACTGCCGATGGAGAAGGTGTTCGTGAACATTCATGAGTACGGTAACACCTCGGCAGCCTCCATTCCTATTGCGTTGTGCGAGGCGCTGGAGGGAGGGCGCGCTGGCCCGGGCAACGTGCTCGCTTTCGTGGCTTTCGGCGCCGGCCTAACCTGGGCGGCCGCGGTGGTGAAGCTGGGCACGCAGGTGTGGCGCGCGTGAGTGCCCCGGGCTGGCCGCTGCGCCTGCCGGCATGGATACAATGGCCTGCGCGCAAAGTGGTCGCGCCGCTGCTCGCGCTGGCGGCCGCGTTGCTCTTGCCCGTCTCCGCATGGCTCAAGCGCAGACGCGCCGGGCTATAGCGCAAGGCATGAACCCACTCCAGCAACTGCAGGCGTTGGGTCAATCGCCCTGGCACGACAACATCAGCCGCGACCAACTCGAATCGGGGGAGCTGGCGCGTATGGTGGCCGCGGGCGACATCACCGGACTGACCTCCAACCCGACCATTTTTCAGCAGGCGATCTCCGGCAGCGATGATTACGATGCCTCCATCCGCGCGCACGCGCAGCGGGGCGTCGGTGCCGAAGAGATTTTCTACGCTCTGGCCAGCGAGGATATTCAGGCTGCCGCCGATATCTTTCGACCGGTGTACGACCGTAGCGCGGGTGGGGATGGCTTCGTCAGTCTGGAAATTTCCCCCCGGCTGGCACACGAAACCGAAGCTAGCGTACGCGAGGCGTTGCATCTCTGGCAGCGCGTGGCGCGCCCGAATTTGATGATTAAGATTCCGGCGACCCGGCCCGGCCTGGCGGCCATCACCGCAACCATCCGCGCTGGCGTCAATGTCAACGTCACTCTGATCTTCTCGCTGCAGCGTTATGCGGAAGTGATGGATGCTTACATGAGTGGGCTGGAAGAGCGCCTCGCCGCCGGGGAGGATGTCTCCGGGGTGGCCTCGGTAGCCAGCTTTTTCGTCAGCCGGTTGGACACGCTGGCGGATGCGCGTCTAGACGAACTGGCCTCTACCGAGCCGGGCGTGGCGAAACTTAAGGGTGGCACTGCCATAGCCAACGCGCGCCTCGCCTACGTGCTTTTCCACGAGACTACCAGCGGCCAGCGCTGGGCAGCGCTGGCCGCTGCGGGCGGGCGCGTGCAGCGGCCACTGTGGGCCAGCACCAGTACGAAGAACCCGCAATACCGCGATGTGCTCTACGTGGAGGCGCTCATTGGCGCGGACACTGTGAACACAATGCCACCAAACACGCTGCAGGCGTTTAAGCAGCACGGCCATGCGAAAGAGACCATCACTGCCGGCACGGACGCCGCGCGGGCGCACATGGCGAAGCTGGCCGACCTCGACATCGACATGGTTGCCGTCACTGATAAACTGGAAGCGGATGGCGTCGCCGCTTTTGCACAATCGTTTGAAGATTTGCTTGCGGTAATTGAGCAGCGCAGCCGCTCGCTCCACCCAGCGCGAGCGTAAGGTCTCAGCGCGGGTGCGGCTGAGGCTATTCGGGGCTGTTCAGGGTTTTGAGTACGTTCCAGGCGACGCCCAGAGCGACGACCACCCAGAGGCTGGCGAATATTTTCATGGCTGTCTCGGCGGGCAGGGCATTCTCATAACACAATCTCGAGCAACAAACCGAACAGCGCGCCTGCGCACACATGCACGGTCAGCAGAAAGCGGTCTGTCGAATACGTCTCGATGATGGCTTGGATTGCGCTCAGGTTGACCTCGCCCTAAAACAGGGCCGACAGCGCTCGGCCCATGGAAATGGGTACAGTGAAAGCAGACCGGGAGCTGTCGGCGAGGCCAGTAATGCCGGTAGACTGTGCAAGAAAGGTGCCAGAAGTTTTCGCTGCGTGCTACGCCTGTTCCGCAACGAAGCGCTTGCGTCAGTGGTGTTTCCAGCCGCCTTCAGTGGGGCGGAACTCATGGCTGACCGGTGAAATCAACCACGAGTGCGCCTCCCTGATGCGGCCATCTCGCGCGACAAGCGCGAGCGCCTCGCGTTCGTCGCGTCTGTCGATTACCCAGTAATCCAGCAAGTGCTCTTTTTCGTCTCTAGTGCGCACTATGTATTTCATCTTGTCTCCCCGCTTCCGTGGTGTGTGCGGGCAATAACATATGCAGGTTTCATGCCAGATATGGGGTAAATTTGTGCAGAATCTCCACATATGGGAGCAGTGGCTGCGGCTAATCAAGGCAGCTTCCATTGCGGTCGCAGGTGCTCGACTGAGGGTGGTGCGCTGTCTCGCCGCGAGAGCGGTGAGGCCGATTTATGATATACTTTCCACCCGGAAAGTCTGCCAACCGGGGCCTGTGGCGCAGCTGGGAGCGCGCTTCAATCGCACTGAAGAGGTCGCGGGTTCGAATCCCGCCAGGTCCACTTCTTGACCATTTTTTGTACGGAAAATGTACCAGAGGAAAAGACCGCCCAAATGGCGGTCTTTTCCTCATAATTCAGACTTGCGCAGTGCAAACCTGAGAAGGGCCATGTACGACGTCAAGACAAAGTGGCCTGCAGACTTTGACCCTGAAGCTGCCGGGACGGTGTCGCCGGATAACTGGCCCGTTAGGTGTGGGTGTACAGTTGAGGTATGGCAAAACCATACAATTAATAGGTAATCCTTTGGGAGGGGATTGATTATGTGTGGAATCGCGGGAATCATGTATAAGGGGTCTGATAGCCGATTTGAACTGGGCAAAGATCTAATTCAAATGCTGGCGGGCTGCCAGCATCGCGGGAAAGACTCAAGCGGGTTCGCCCTTTACGATGCCCCAGCCGAGGGTCAGCTGCGTTTCCGTTTTTTCGCAGGGGTAGATGCGGAGGCCAAGCAAACGATTGACGATGTAAAGAATGTGTTGAAAGACCTAAATGCTGAAATCGTATCCGAAGAGGCCGCAGGGGGTACATACAGGATGATAGTAACCTTTGACGGTCCCATCCAGAAGTTCTCCTATGCTGTGGAACATGCCGCAACAGTGTCGTCCATTGGTACGAGCCTCGACATAATCAAAGATATCGGGACTGCGGAAGAAGTAGACGAACGCTTTGATGTCCAGAGTCGTAAGGGAACCCACGGCGTCGGCCATGTGCGCATGGCGACAGAGTCGGACGTAACGCCCGAAGCCGCGCACCCCTTTTGGGCAACCGGTTTTGCAGATATCGCGATTGTTCACAATGGTCAGATTACCAACTACTGGAAAATGCGCCGACGCCTGGAGCAACAAGGCTTCGAATTCCGGACCGAGAACGACAGTGAATTAATCGCCGTCTTCTTGGCCGAAAAACTCTCGAAATCTATTCCGTTGCTGAGGGCTCTCGAATATTCCATCGAAGAACTGGATGGGAGTTTTTCTTTCTTAGTCTCGACAAAGGACGAAATCGGCTACGCAAAAGATCGTTTGGCAGTCAAACCGATGGTCCTGTACGAGACCGCCGACCTAGTCGCGATTGCATCGGAAGAGGTTTCGCTGAATCGGCTCTTCCCCGGAAAAATGCTGGACACAAATGAACCACTCCCAGGAACTTTTAATACATGGTCGAAATCGATCTAGCTAGAATTCCAGTGCGCCAGGCCAACAAATTGATTAAGAAGTCCGGTGCACGCGGGGAAAATGTAGAGATTGTCAACCCGGATGCCCGACACCATATTGGGGTGGGCCTAATTGAAGACATTACCGTGCGTGTGCACGGTTCCGCCGGCTATTTCTGCGCGGGACTAACCGATGGCCCCCACTTCGAGGTTGACGGTAATGTTGGCTGGGGGGTAGGGGACAACATGTACAAAGGGTCGGTCGTCGTCAACGGGAATGCGAGTGCAATTCCGGGACTAGCCATCCGCGGCGCTGAAGTAGTCATTCGGGGCAACATGGGTTCGCGCGCGGGGCAAGTAATGAAGTCAGGAACGCTCTGCTGCGCTGGAAACGCCAATTTCATGGCCGGATATATGATGTATGGCGGTCGTATCATTATACTAGGAGATTCCGGCGAACAGGTTGGCCAGAACATGACCGGTGGCGAAATATATGTTGCCGGAAAAGTTCAGTCTCTCGGAGCGGATGCGGAACTGACCGATATCGCCTCCGAAGAACTTCATGGCATCGAGGAGTTCCTGGACCGCTATCAGTTGAAGTTTAAAGGAGCCCTGAACAAAATTCTCAACGGAGGGTCAGGCCTGCGTTACGCAAAAACAGAAGAGCGAACGCGACCGGTTCCTTTTGTTACATTCACTGGCAACTCGTACTATTGGAATTCCAAGGTCCAGGAAGACATTTACATTAAATCTCAGATCGGGCGATATCGCGTTCGGGGCTATGGCGCTGCCCGGCAGCTTCCCCATATTTCGGATGTGGTCTTTCGAAAAGATCTGACGAAGGCGAAACATGACCCCAACGTGCTCAGAAAGGTGAGTCTTCGCATGACCCTGGGAGACAAGCACGGGGCTAAGCCACTCGAACTAAGCATGCCCGTAATGATAGCGGCGATGAGTTTCGGAGCACTCAGTCGCTCCACAAAGCTCGCGCTGGCGATCGCCTCGCGGTTGTCCGGGATTTCAGAAAATACCGGCGAAGGGGGAATGTTCGATGCGCAGCGGGACGCAGCCAAACAACTTATCTTTCAGTGCTTGGGAGGCCGCTTGGGTTGGAATATTCGAGACATGATGCGCGCTGATGCGTTGGAGATTTACATTTCCCAGGGAGCCAAGCCCGGATTCGGCGGACAGTTAATGGCCAAAAAGGTCACCAAGGAGCTAGCGGTCGTTCGGGGAATTCCCGAGGGAATTGACCTCCGGTCGCCCTCGCGTCACCCCGATATTCTTGGAGCCGACGATTTAGTAATTAAGGTAGAAGAGCTTCGTGAAGCCACAAGCTATTCTAAACCTGTCAGCGTAAAGTTAGGCGCGGGACGCGTCCGGGACGATATCAAGATCGCCATGAAGGCCGGTTTCGACTTCGTCGAGTTAGACGGTTCCCAAGGGTCAACGGGCGCCTCAAGCGCGGAAGTCCTCGAGTATGTCGGGATACCGACACTGTCAGCCATTCAAGAAGCCCTCGATGCATTGGAAGAGATACACTGTTCTGGCGAATTACCTATTGTTCTGATGGGTGGTATTAAGGACGGTGTTGATGCGGCCAAGTCCCTTGCGTTGGGTGCCGATGCTGTTGCTATCGGAACGCCTGCAATCATTGCGGGAGGATGTATCGCGTGCATGCAGTGTCATGTTGGCAGTTGCGCAGTGGGAATCGCCACCCAGGACGTGGAGCACGAGCACCGATATGACACTAATGCTGAGGCAATGAACATTCATCGTTTTATGGAAAACATGCGTTGGCAGCTAGCCACAATTTGTCAGGCGCATGGCTATGACGATTACCGCAAGCTGTCACGGGACGACCTCGTTGCAATAACCCCGGAAGCCTCCAAAATAACGGGCCTATCCTATGAGCCGGATTTGCGGGAACGGGAGCTTCAACAATTGTCTGCGGGATGGGAGTACGAGTTTGCCCTACGGTAAGAATCCCTGTCAAAAAGACGTATTGCCACAAGAATTTGTGGACGATACGGGCGACCTGCACTTTGTGCCGGCACCTTGCCAGGTCGCGTGTCCTATCGGGACGGATGCCCCGTCGTATCTTGCCCATATATGGGAAGGCGACTTCGAAGGCGCACTTGAGGTGATTACGGCGACGAATCCGCTGAGCTCAATTTGCGGCAGGGTCTGTGATGCCCCATGTGAACCCGCGTGTCGACGGACGGATAGCGATGGGCCTATTGCCATCCGGAACCTCAAACGGTTCATCATGGACAAGCTCGGCAATAATCTTCAACCATCTCCATTGCCGGTCACCCAAAAAGAAACGGTTGCCATTGTGGGCGGCGGACCAACTGGGTTGACGGCTGCGCAAGACCTGGCGGAGGCAGGCTATGGGGTTCATCTCTACGAAATGACCGATCGTCTGGGGGGCATGGCGATTTGGGGCATCCCGGCCTTTCGGCTTCCCGTGGACACCATCAACGAGGACATTGACCGGATCCTCCATTATTGTCCGGGGATTAAAGTTCACCTGAACTGCGCCTTGGGGCGTGATGTCTCCCTGGATGAATTGAAACAGCGCCATGAAGCGGTAATGCTTGCGATTGGAGCGTGGTGGGGAAAGAAAATGGATCTTCCTGGTGAAGACGACCCCAAAGTCATGGACGGCGTTACGTTTTTGAGAGAGGTGAACGAAGGCGCGCGGCCAACGATGCCTGAAACGGTTGTGGTGGTAGGGGCCGGCGATGTTTCTATGGACGCGTGCCGCGTGGCCAAGCGACTGCCCGGCTGCAAGACTGTAAAGGTGGTATACCGTCGAGGCCCCAACGAGATCCCTGCGCGTTGCGATGAGCTTGAAGGTGCGATCAAGGAAGGTGTGGAATTTGTCTACATGGCGCAACCAATAGAAATCATTCGACAGGGAGAGGAACTCATTCTCCGCTGCTTAAAGACAGAGCTCGGGGAGCCGGAAGAGGACGGCCGACGTCAACCGCTTTCAATACCCGGCTCAGAACACGACTTTTCCTGTGGGATGATCCTGGCCGCGGTTGGCCAAAAGGCAGCAAGCGAAGAGCTGGAAAAACGAGGCATGGTCGAGAATGAGCGGGTAACCACCGATTTTTCAGCCATGCTCACGTCAACGCCGGGAGTCTTCGGCGCAGGGGACGGCTCATTTGGCCCTTCCACGTTGGTGAATGCCATCTATCATGGCCACCGGGTTGCCTACTATGTCAAGGCCTATCTTGAAGGTCGCGAGGACCCTTTGCCTTATCGCACGCCTTATAAAACGCGTCATGTTCCCGTGTCGCAGGATCCGATGTGGGAAATTTTCAGTAGTCAGGAACAAGCGTTTCATGGGTTGGGGGAGAACCCGGTCGAGTTCCCGGAAATAGAGTCCGTCTACGATTTTGAATCGGCAAGAAAGGAAGCTGCGCGCTGTTTTCGCTGTGATGCGGAAACCGGAACTTCTGAATATTCGGTGCGTAACCGAGAAGATATTTTCTTGATGGCACGAACAGAAGCAAATGACCATGAAAAGCTCCAATCAATGTTTAATAAGAAACTTATTCCGCGTGGGAACCCTTTTCCGGAGGGTCGTTCGAGTAGTTTAGATGACATTCATTTCCTTCCTGCGAACCTGTCTCGTTTGGTTATTGATCCGTACCGAGAAGATTGCAGCACGGAAACCGTCCTCGGTAAGTCCTTGAAATTGAAGTCTCCGTTTCTGGCGACGGGTTTCGACGATGCGCCACGGGATGTTCGGGAAGGATTGGCCCAGGGCCTGGCAACTTTCGGATGTCCATACATCGGTGGCCGTCCCCTAAATGACCATGTTGCGTGGTTACAGCCAATCCTCTGTGACGAGGATGAGCCAAGCACGCAGGCAGCAGGACTCATCTATTCCATGGGGGCGAAATTCGTTCCAATAGAGGCGGAGCGTCTGCGATATGGTCAGTTATTGGGTATAATAGTAACGTCCTCCGTACTCGAGGAAGCAATTTCTTATGCTCTTGAAGAGAATTTCGATTTGCTTATCTTGGATGCAACATCGGGGATTGGTAAGTCTTGGCCGGAAATGAAATCAATTCCTGATTTGACTGTGATGCGCGATACTGTGAACATTCTGCGAAGGCTGAAGCAAGAGGAAAACCTCTCGCTGATATATTTTGGTGGCATTCGTTCGGGTACCGATGCTGCCAAAGTCTTGGCGGCCGGATGCGATTCCGTGGTCATGGGTGTCAGCTTGGGCCTTAGCCTGGGCGGGCGAAATGAGACTGATTCGGACTTGCAGTTCTACGGGGATCTTACGATCAAAGAACGCCAGGAATACACGGAGAATTTTCTCAAGGCATGTACCGGTGAAGTCTCGATGATGGCACGCTGCACCGGCAAAACAAATATACACAATCTTGAACCGGAGGATCTGCGCTCAATTACTCTGGCCTCCTCCGTAGCTACCGGTATACCCCTCGCTGGAACGTGAGAGTGCCAAAGGTTACCCAGTGGTCAAGATTTCCTCAAAGGTATTTTGAGTAGGAAAATAACAGGCGTAGTGCCTCCATTATTCGCTTCTGAGGGCTACTGTTTAACGGTTTTTACTGCTTGGACATGATCTGGGAACAAACCAAGTGACAAGGAGGCTGAAGTGACTTTAGATCAAGTTAGAGAGCTCGTCAAAGAGAAGGGGCTTGAATACTTTCTCTGTTCTTTTGTCGAAATGAGCGGTGCACCGAAGGCCAAACTGGTCCCCGCGGCACATCTGGACACGATGGCAGCGGAAGGCGCTGGCTTTGCCGGTTTTGCAGCAGGTGAAATGGGCCAGGGGCCGCACGACCCTGACATGGTGAGCATCCCCGACTTCAATTCGCTTGTCATCGTGCCTTGGCGCCCCAACATGGCATGGGTCACGGGGGACATCCATGTAAACGGCGATCAATGGCCCTACTGTCCGCGCACAATCTTACGGCGTCAACTGCAAAATGCCAAAGACCGAGGCTATCGGCTAAACTTTGGAGTAGAAGCCGAGTTCATGCTGTTGAAGCTGGGCGAGAACGGCGATTATATACCTTGGGATGCATTGGATACCTTGGAAAAGCCGTGTTATGACCTGCGCTCCCTGCACCGCAATCTAGACGTGATGACTACCCTGATGAAGTATATGCAAGGTCTGGGTTGGTATCCTTACGCCAACGACCATGAAGACGCCAACTGCCAGTTCGAGATCAATTGGCGCTATTCCGACGCGCTCACCACAGCAGACCGGCACACTTTCTTCAAGTGGATGGTCAAAACTGTGGCCGAGGAACACGGGCTAATGGCCACTTTTATGCCAAAGCCATTTCAGAACCTAACTGGTAACGGCGCACACTTCCACATGAGTCTGTGGGATACAGACAATAATACCAATCTGTTCATCGACGAACAGGATGTTAACGGCCTCTCGGAATCCGCATATTGGTACATGGGTGGCATTCTACACCACGCGCAAGCCCTTGCCGCAATCACGAATCCACTCGTCAACAGCTATAAGCGCTTGGTTCGCGGCGCTCCGCGCTCAGGCGCGACCTGGGCACCGGTCTACGTGACCTATGGTGGAAGCAACCGGACACAAATGGTCCGTATTCCTGGACCAGGGGATATTGAGTGTCGCACTGTGGACGGAGCTGGCAATCCATACCTAGCCGCCGCTGCCATGCTCGCAGCAGGACTGGACGGTATCGACAAGAAAATGGATCCTGGGCCGCGGAACGACGACAATCTGTACGAGGTTCCAGAGCCGGAACTCCGGCAGCGAGGCATTAATTTCCTACCCACCACATTGACAGAAGCCCTCGATCATTTGGAGGAGGACGATGTCGTCAAGAATGCGCTCGGCAAAACCTACGCGCAGTATTACATTGACGGCAAGCGTGAGGAATGGAACCGATACCACCGCAGCGTGAGTCGGTGGGAAACAGATAACTACCTGACACTTTACTGATCTCGGCTCCCGCAGGTTCAAATCTGAAGCGCAACTCTCGCCATCGATCAACTCTCATTGGTGATGAGTACGTCTGACCATCCATCCCGGTCCGATCGATGCTGGTGGAGCCCCGGGATTCTCCTCATTGCAAGGCACTCAGTCTTACTGATGATCCGGGTCCTACAAGCGTATGGAAGAATTGCTTAAGCAGTTGGGCGCGGCTAAATAGAGTTGTGGGACCACCAAACAGCCCACCAAAACACCTTGCACATTCTGCTATAATCTGCCGCATACCGTAAGGGATGGGCCAGTACATTTCTTGCAGCAATTGTTCGTAAGAATGTACCCGGTGAAGGTTCGAACTAGAGACAAAGAGGTCGCGGGTTCGAGTCCTGCCAGGTCCACTCTAACTTTCTCTTGAGGGCCCATAGCGCAGTTGGGAGCGCGTCTCAATGGCATTGAGAAGGTCGCGGGTTCGAGTCCCGCTGGGTCCACTTTTTGGCCTTTTTTTGTACAGAAAATGTACCGGAGGGAACAAAAAAGACCGCCG
>Ga0187833_10002184_pt1 | contig 21364 bp, 21 predicted proteins | sample ETNtaG_37_FD_167968 | JGI IMG/M metagenome (GOLD analysis project Ga0187833, IMG submission 167968) | Marine microbial and viral communities from oxygen minimum zone, Eastern Pacific Ocean - ETNP2014_SV_400_PacBio MetaG (Illumina Assembly) | ecosystem: Environmental > Aquatic > Marine > Hypoxic...
GGCCGCGGGAACGTTTCCCAGATCCGCTGTTCCATGCACGGGTGGGCGTGGAACCTGGACGGCAAGTCGACAGCCTGTCCGGGGTTCGATACCGGAGCGGACCTCATGACCGTCGAGTTGGAGGAAACCGCGGGACGGGTTAGGCTCGGCGTATCGGCTTGCGTGATCTATGGGGATTTGAGGGTTGGGCGATGCTTTTTGAGCGCAAGGATGGTCAATCGGTGGCAGCGGTTTGCCGGATTGAGGCGCCTTGGCGGCGGTCATACAGGGTTGAGCATCCGGCTTTCGTCATTGATTGGCGTTGACGGGGCCGGCTTGGGATGGAGCCGGTGCCGAGGATGGCATCGAGCAAGTTCACCTTGCTGGCGCCCAAGGCGGCCGTCGATCCGAAGAGGACGCGGATCCCCGCTTGTGTTCTCCTGGATCGACCCAAACGTTTCCCGGCCTTCCCTGGCACCTTGTCTTTTTCCACAAAACCGGCGATGAAGGAAGCATGTCAACGCATCGCCACGCCGTCCCGCCTCGTCTGCTACCGGCGGCCGTGGTCTATGGGCCGAGAACCGCGGATCGCTCGCTGCTTGCCCGCTTTGCCCAGGAGCTGCGGGAACGCGGTTTCCGCGTTGGCGGGTTGGTGCAGGCGGCGTCCCTGGACGGCGGCGGCGCCAAGATCGGCATCGACGCCATCGAGGTAGATACTGGCCGCCGCATCCCCATTTCGCGGCCTACCGCCAGCCAGCGGCGGGCCGGGGAGTGCGGTCTCGACACGGCGGCGCTGGCGGACGCGTCGGGAGCTCTCCGCCGTGCCGTCGCCGAGCGCATGGACCTTGTGGTCGTCGAGAAGTTTGGCGACCAGGAGAGCAGTGGCGGCGGTTTCGCCGACGAGCTCCTCGCCGCCATGGCGGAAGGCCTTCCCACCATCGCCTCCGTACCGGCGGCGGCTCTTGATGACTGGAACCTGTTCAGCGGTGGGCTGGGTGAACTGCTGCCTTACGACGAGGCGGCCCTGTGGCGCTGGTGGGGACCGCATCGACTCTATGAGGACCTGGTCCGAGGCGTCGGCGAGGCGCCCGCCAGACGGGTGATCGCCGGGCCGGTCTGGACCATCGTCGAGGGGCCGGAAGGTTGCGGTGCCGTCCCGACACCAGGCCAGGAAGGGAATGCCGGCACGTCCCCGTCCAATGCCGCCGGCCTGACGGGACGTCCGTTGTCGGAACTGGCAAGAATGCTGCTTTCCTGGGACCCCTTTGAAGCGGCGGTCGGACTGGCCGCCGTCAATGCCCATTACAACCGCTACGACCTCGAGGAAAGTACCGAGAGCGATCTCGGCGGATTCGAGGCTTGCGGCGAACTCCTCGTCGAGGCGGCTTGGCGGCTTGCGGACAAAGAGGAGACGTTGATCGAGGCTCGCAGGTTGGTCGACCATGGCCTACCCACGCTGCTCGCGGCGAAGGGCCTGGGATCGGTGGCCCTCGCCGGACCCGGAACGCCCCTGACGCCGCGCCTTTTCACTTACGGCATAGCCGTTCTTTCCGGCTTGGTGATCGAGGACCCGCAAGGCGCCGCCGTCCTGGCTGCTTGCGGAGAGGAAGGCAACATCGGGCGCCACGCCCGACCGCTCGTTTTGGCGGTTCTTCGATCGCCGGAAGATCAGCGTTAAAAAAACCGCGCACGCGGCCGAACAGGACAGGCGAACACCGCCGGCAGGGTGAAGGCCAGATGGTAATACTCCACTGGCAACAGTTCGGCCTATCGCGCCGGCATCCGTTGCCGGCGGCGGATGTTGCGCAATTTGGCGACGTTGCGGTTGTGGTCGGCCAACGTGTGGGCGAAAGCGTGGCCGCCGGCGCCGTCGGCGACGAAGTAAAGCTCGTCGGTCACCGCCGGGTTGAGCACCGCCTCGATGGCGGCCCGGCCAGGATTGCAGATGGCGGCGGGCGGCAGGCCGTCGATCAGATAGGTGTTGTAGGGTGTTGGCGTCCGCAGATCGGCGTGGCTCAAAGGCCGTTTCAACGCCCCCCTGGCAAGCGCCAATCCATAGGCCACCGTCGGATCCGATTGCAGCCGCATGCCCCGGCGCAGGCGGTTGAGGAAGACGGCGGCGACGCGCCCGCGTTCTTCTCGCCTGGCCGTTTCTTTCTCGACGATGGAAGCCAAAATCAGCGCCTCGCCGGGGCTCGTTAACGCCGAACCCGGCGCCCGGCCGGCCCACAACTGGCCGAGGGTCTCGTCCATGGCCCTGGCCATGCGGGCGATGACGGCGTCGCGGCGGTCGCCATGGGAGAAATGGTAAGTCTCGGGCAGCAACGTCCCCTCGGCGGGCGCCGGCCCGGTCAAGCCCGTCAGTTCCTTGGTGGCATCGAGCAGGACCACGACTTGCCCGACCGTCAGCCCCTCGGCGACGGTTAGGCGCCGGACCACGGCCTTGCCGTCTTGCAGGAGCTTGACGATTTCCTCGGGACTGATGCGAGCCGGAAAAAAATATTCGCCGGCGCGCAGCCTCCTGTCGGCTCCGCCGAGAAGGGCGGCCAAGCGAAAGATCCAAGGATCGGCAAGAACCCCGGCCGCGGCGAGGACGTTGGCGATATCGCCGACCCCGGCGCCGCGGGGTATGATCACGGCGGTACCCGCCGGCAGCGGACCAGGCCTGACGAATTGAGCATATCCCCAAATGAAAACGCCAACCGAGGTGACGCCGAGAACTAGAAGCAAATAAGCTAGGCGTGCCAGGGACCGGCCCATCGGGATATCAAGGCGGCGGCTGAAAGATCAAGGAAGCGTTGGTTCCGCCGAAGCCAAAGGAATTGGTAAGGACCGCCCGCACTTTTCGCTCCTTGGCCTGATGGGGAACCAGATCGAGGTCGCAGCCGGGAGACGGATTGTCCAGATTGAGGGTCGGCGGCACCACCCCGTCCCGCATGGCGAAGATCGAGAAGATGGCCTCGACGGACCCCGCCGCGCCCAACAGATGGCCGATGGCGGACTTGGTGGACGACATGGAAAGTTCATGGGCGGCCGGCCCGAACAACCGTTTCACCGTCGCCAGTTCGATTGCATCGCCCAAGGGAGTCGAGGTTCCGTGGGCGTTGATGTAATCGATATCCTCCTGGTTCAGCTTGGCCCGCTTGAGCGCCGCTTGCATGCAACGATAGGCTCCGTTCCCATCCTTGGCGGGCGCGGTGATGTGATGGGCATCTCCCGACATGCCGTAACCGACCACTTCGGCATAGATGTTGGCGCCGCGCTTTTTGGCGTGCTCCAGTTCCTCCAGCACCACGATCCCGGCGCCCTCGCCCATGACGAAGCCGTCGCGGTCCACGTCCCACGGCCGAGAGGCCGTTTCCGGTGTATCGTTGAAATGGGTCGACAAGGCCTTGGCCTGGGCGAAGCCGGCGATGCCGAGGCGGCAACAAGCGGCTTCCGCCCCCCCCGCCACCATGACGTCGGCGTCGTCGAGCATAATCATTCGGGCGCCGTCGCCGATGGCGTGCGCGCCGCTCGAACAGGCCGTGACCACCGCGTGGTTGGGTCCCTTGAAGCCGTATTTGATGGAGACGTGTCCGGAAACCAAATTGATCAGGCTGGCGGGGATAAAAAACGGGCTTAGGCGCCTGACACTGACGGTTTCGACTATTATGGCGCTCCGCGATATTTCCGGCAACCCGCCGATGCCGGAACCGATGATGACGCCGGTGCGGCAAAGGGATTCCTCGTCGTCCGGCGCCCAGCCGGCATCCTCGACCGCTTGGCATGCCGCCGCCAAGCCATAGAGGATGAAAGTGTCCATGCGGCGGCGTTCTTTCGGAGTGACCCAGTCGCCGGCGTTGAACAGGCCGTTGGCGCCATCGCCTTCGGATACCTGTCCGGCGATTTTCGCGGGCAAGTCGGAAACATCGAAGGATTGGATGGCGCTGATGCCGGAATGGGCGTTGATCAGGCGTTCCCAAGAAACCTTGGCTCCGCAACCCAGCGGCGTGATGAGCCCAATACCGGTGACAACCACACGTCTCATGCAATTACCATGATCCGGCGCCGGCGCCGATTTTGCCACCGAAACGCTCCGACAGCGACACGGCCCCGCCCTTCATCGGCCCAAAGCTCAGGAGCTTTGAGATTCGATAAAATCAACAGCGTCCTTGATGGTCAGGATCTTTTCGGCGGACTCGTCGGGAATCTCACAGCCGAATTCCTCTTCAAATGCCATGACCAGTTCGACCGTATCCAAACTGTCCGCGCCCAGGTCGTCGATGAAACTGGCGTTATCAACCACTTTCGCTTCCTCGACACCCAGATGTTCCAGGACGATTTTTTTCACGCGGTCGGCGACATCACTCATGGTTTCTGTCCTCGGATTTAAAATTCATTTTCACGCAAAAATTGGAGGCTGCATTCTCTCCCGGCCCGTCCAGGTTCTATATCACTTACGACTCCGCGATCTTTTAATTCCGGCGATTCCCAAGAATCATGTCTGGATGGCGATTGGCCCCGTTTCCTAACACAGATTATGAGCCTTGACCAGCATCCAGGAAAAGGCCTTAAAAAGCCGGGATTTGTGCTAGATCATCGCCATCCCGCCATTCACGTGGATGGTCTGGCCGGTGACGTAGGCCGCTTCGTCGCTGCTCAGATAGACGACGGCGGCGGCGACCTCGGCGGCGGTACCTAAACGTCCGCCGGGGATCGTCTTCAGAAGATTTTCCTTCTGAGCGTCGGTGAGCGATTCCGTCATCGGTGTGGCGATGAAGCCGGGGGCAACGCAATTGGCGGTGATTCCTCTTGTCGCCACTTCCCGGGCCATGGACTTGATCATGCCGATGAGCCCCGCCTTGGAAGCGGCGTAATTGGCCTGGCCGGGGTTTCCCGTCACCCCGACGACTGAAGTAATGGCGACGATCCGACCCCATCGTTTTTTCATCATTCCCTTGAGGGCGGCGCGGGACAATCGGAAAGCCGCCGTGAGATTGACGTCCAAGACTCTCCCCCAGTCTTCGTCCGGCATCCGCATGGCCAGACTGTCGCGAGTCGTTCCGGCGTTGTTGATGAGAATGTCGACGCCGTCCATCGCCGCCGCGGCGTCCCGAAGCAAGGCTTCCGCGCCCTCGGGCTCGGCCAGATCGCAAGGAATCACGTGGACGCGCTCTTGCAAATCATCGGCCAGGGCCTGAAGGGCGGCGGTCCGCGTCCCCGACAGGGCGACGGTCGCCTTTCGGGCGTGCAGCGCCCTGGCGATGGCGCCGCCAATGCCGCCCGAAGCGCCCGTCACCAACGCCGCTTTTCCATTCAAATCAAACATGGTTTGCCCGTCCTTCCATGCCAAAACAACAAAGACGCCTTGAGATAAACTTTTTTACAGGGTTTTCAAGAATGCCTCGATTTCGTCCGGCGCCGTCACGGCAACGCCGGTCAGATCGCGGTCGATGCGCCTGACAAGGCCGGTCAGTACCTTGCCGGAGCCGACTTCGACCAGGGTATCGACACCCTTGCCCAACATGTAAAGCACGCTTTCGCGCCAACGCACCATGCCGGTCACTTGCTTGACGAGTAGACGGCGAATGTCGGCGGGATTTTCCACCGGCCCGGCGGTAACGTTGGCGATCAGGGGCACCGCCGGGCCTGAAACCGTGATCCCGTCCAGGGCAACGGCCACGGCCTCGGCCGCCGGCGCCATCAGCGCGCAATGAAAAGGGGCGCTGACCGGCAGCAAGATGCATCGCCTGGCCCCCCGTCCGGGGGCGGTTTCGAGGACCCGCCCGATGGCGGCGCGGCAGCCGCTGAGGACCACCTGCCCCGGTGCGTTGTCGTTGGCGGCCTCGCAAACATCGCCCTCGGCCGCATCGGCGGCAACGGCCCGGGCCTCGTCGAGGTCGAGACCGATCAGCGCCGCCATCGCCCCTTCGCCGACAGGGACCGCGTCTTGCATGGCCCGTCCGCGTAGTTTGAGAAGTGTCGCCGCATCGGCTAGCGACAAGGCTCCGGCCGCGGTCAAAGCCGTATACTCGCCCAAGGAATGGCCGGCGACGAACCGGCAGGCTTCGCCGGCATCCAATCCGCCTTCCTCTTCGATGACGGCCATCGCCGCCATGCTCACCGCCATCAGGGCGGGCTGGGCGTTTTCGGTCAGCATAAGCTCCTCTTCCGGGCCTTCGAACATCAGCCGTTTGAGGTTCTGCTTCAAGGCCTCGTCCACTTCCTCGAAGACCTGCCCGGCGGTCGGGAAAACCTCGGCCAATTCCTTGCCCATGCCGACGGCCTGGCTACCCTGGCCCGGAAAAATAAATGCGCGCGTCATATGTTGATAGCCCATCCTGGGTCGGCATGAAGGGAGGCTGAAAAGTCATAGCGGCAAAGGATCATCTGTCAAGCGCGGGCGGACCGGGAACCGGCATCGCGGGCGGCGCCAGGCGGTCGCGCGGCGGTGAAAAAACGCTCCACCTGGCGGCATCCTTGCCTTCAGGCTTCATTTGTGTATAGTTCCGCGCTTTCTTCTTCCTGCCGGGAGTGGCCCGGCTATACCCGTTACGGTTTCTTCGCGGCGGGCTGAGAAAAGCCGAAGGGAGATTTAACCAAATGCCTCTTTACGAAAGCGTGTTCATCGCACGCCAAGACATTTCGGCGTCCCAGGCCGACGCCCTGGCCGATGATTTCTCCAAGTCAATCGAAGAAAATGGCGGCAAGGTCGTCAGCCGGGAAAACTGGGGCTTGCGCACCCTGGCATACAGGATCAAGAAAAACCGCAAGGGTCATTATATTCTTCTCAACATCGACGCGCCAGCCGCCGCCGTTCAGGAAATGGAGCGGCAAATGCGTCTGCACGAGTACATACTGCGTTATCTCACGCTGAAGGTGGACGAACTCGCAACGGAGCCGTCGTTGATGGTGCAAAACCTTGCCCCGCGGGATGAACACCCGCACCACGCTGGCGGCGGCGGCGGCGGCGGCGTCAACGACAAACAAACCGTTAAAGGAGATGGCCAATGAGGGCTCCGCGGCAAAAATCCGGTGCCCCGGAGAGCGGCGGCAAAAGGCGGCGGCCTTTTTTACGGCGCCCCAAAACCTGCCCTTTTTCCGGCGACAAGGCGCCGAAAATCGATTACAAGGACGTGCGTCTTCTGCAGCGCTACATTTCCGAACGCGGCAAGATCGTTCCCAGCCGCATCACCGCGGTTTCCGGCAAGAAGCAGCGTGAATTGACGACGGCGATCAAGCGAGCCCGTTTCCTCGCCCTGATCTCTTATATCGTCAAATAAACCAACGGCCGGAAACAGTGGGACCGAAGGTCGCGCCTAGCGTCGAGGTACAGGCGCGGCGCAGCAAATAGAGGAAACGTGATGTCCAAGGGTTGGTTGATTGCCTTGGCCGGCGGCGTCTTGAGCGTGCTCGCTTCCATGGCCTTTCTGGGCGGTTCGCCGGGAGGCTGGTTTTTCGTCTACCTGGCGCCGATGCCTTTGTTGCTGGTCGGGCTGGGACTGGGTCCGGCGGCGGCAACGGTGGCCGGCGGCGGCGCTATCGTCGTCGCCGGACTGGCGGCCGGCCTGTTGGCGGCGGGCTTTTACGGTTTGGTTTTCGTCCTCCCAACCTGGCTTGTCGCCCAATTGGCTTTCATTAAAAGACAGGATGCGGACGGCGCCCTGTCGTGGTTTCCCGCCGGCTGGATTTTGAGCTGGCTGGCGGTCCTGGCGGCGGCGGTCTTTCTGGCCGCGTCGGCGATAAGCTACGATATCGGAGTCGATAAAGCGGTTTCCATGCACCTGAACGACGCCTTCAGCGTCATTGCGTCATCACTGCCGGAGGCCAATCGCCCGCAGTGGGAGGCCAATCGCCCGCAGTTTGTGGCCTTGCTGACGCCGTTATTTCCGGGCGTGGTGGGAACGACCTGGGTGATGCTGACGGTGCTCAATGGAGCGGTCGCGCAAGCGATTCTGGTCCGCATGAAACGGAATTTGAGGCCGAGCCCCTCATTTTCCGGCTTGGCGCTACCGCATTGGATGTCTTGGCTTGTGGTCGGCGGCGCCACCGTGGCATTGATTGGCTCGGGGCAAATGGAGTACATCGGCCGCAACCTTGTGGTTATTTTGGCCGTTCCGTTTTTTTTCCTGGGCTTGGCCGTTATCCATGCGGCGATCAAGCGAACGCCCTTTCCGGGGGCTTTGTTGGCGATTTTTTATCTTGCTTTCATGCTTTTCGGCTGGATAGTTTTCGCTGTCGCTGGAATTGGCTTGGCCGAACAATGGGCCGGATTGCGGCAGCGTTTCGCCGGCCCCGGCAAGGAGAAAGAGTGATGGAAGTCATCTTGTTGGAACGCGTGGGGAATCTTGGCCAGATGGGCGATGTGGTTAACGTCAAGCCCGGCTTTGCCCGCAATTACTTGATCCCCCAAAACAAGGCGTTGCGCGCCACCGAAAAAAACCGCCGCCATTTCGAGGAACAGTGGTCGCAACTGGAGGCCGCCAACCTGCAACACAAATCGGAAGCCGAGAAGATCGGCGCCAAGTTGGACGGGCTCATAGTGTTGCTGATCCGCCAGGCCGGCGATACGGGCCAGCTTTACGGCTCGGTCAATGCCCGCGACATCGCCGGCGAAGTGACCGAGGCCGGATTTACCATCAGCCGCCAGCAGGTGAAATTGGCGCAACCGATCAAGGCCCTCGGCCTGCACCGGATTCGCATCGACCTGCATTCGGAGGTTTCGGCCGGTGTCATCGCCAACGTCGCCCGCTCGGACGAAGAGGCCAAGCTCCAGGCGAAGACCGGCAAGGCCGTCGTCGGCAGCGACGAGGAGGAAAGAATAGCCGAGGAAGAAGCCGCCCGGAAGGCCGCCCTGGAGGCCGAGAAGGTCTTCGAGGAAGGCGCCGCCCCCACCGCCGAGGAACTGATGGAGGAGGCCGCCGGGGACCTGATGGAGGACGCCGCCACGCAAGCGGCCGAAAAAGCGGCGGAAGAGAAAGCCGAAGCCGGCGAGGAAGCCGCCGCCGAAAAAGAAGAAAAAGAAGAAGCTGGCGACAACAGCGAACAGGCTGGGGAGAAAGAAGGCTAATACCGCCGGTGGCGGTAGCCCCGAGCGTGCAAGCGTGGGGCAAAGGTGGGGTTACGGGGGGGGCTTGTTCCAAACACGCATCGACAATTCATAATTCAAGATCTTGCATCCTGCTTGAGCGGCGGGATGTGTTTCGATTGAACGCATCCGCCGCCGCATGGCCAACGCCCGCCGGCGGAGATGGACAAATCGTCATTTCGTTGACCCCACCGCCCGTGTCGCCTTCTTGAGCCAAGCCAGGGTTTTTTCGTCGACGAGCGGCGCCAGTTCATCGCCGACGCGGGCGTGATAGGCGTCTAGCCAGGCGATCTCCTCGGCCGTCAACATCGACGCCTCGACAAGATTCAAGTCGATGGGGGCCAAGGTCAGGGCTTCGAACCCGAGAAGTTCCCGTTCCGCCCCGGCGGGAGCCGGCGCCGCCGTCACCGCCAACAGATTTTCGATGCGGATGCCATAGGCCCCGGCCTTGTAATATCCAGGTTCGTTGGAGACGACCATGCCGGCTTCCAGGGCGACCTTGCTGGGATGCTTGGAAATCCGCTGCGGCCCCTCGTGCACGCTCAAGTAACAGCCGACCCCGTGACCGGTCCCGTGGTCGTAGTCCAGGCCCGCTTCCCACAGCGCCCGGCGGGCCAGGGAATCCAGTTGCGAACCGGTGGTCCCCTTCGGAAAGCGGCTCGTCGCCATGGCGATATGGCCCTTGAGCACGCGGGTGAAACGGTCGCTCATCTCTTCCGTCGGCTCGCCGATGGCCAGCGTCCGCGTCACGTCGGTGGTGCCGTCGAGATAGTGGGCGCCGGAATCGACCAGATAAAGCGATCCCGGCCGCAGGCGGCGGTTGGTTTTTTCGCTGACCCGGTAATGGACGATGGCGCCGTTGGGCCCGGACGCCGAGATGGTGGCGAAACTCAGGCCCCGGAAACGGTCGTTTTCGCGGCGCAGGGACTCAAGGCGCTGCGCAGCCGTGGTCTCGGTGACGGCGCCGGCCGGCGCCGCAACGGAAAGCCAGGCAAGAAAACAACAAAGCTTGGCGCCGTCGCGCCGGTGGGCGGCGCGCATTCCCGCCAATTCGACCGGATTCTTTTTGGCCTTCGGCAATAGGCAGGGGTCCGCCCCCGGCGACAGGTCGGCCCCGGAATCCCGCAAGCGCCTGAAAACCCAGTCCGGGGCGCCGTCGGCATCCAGGCACACGGCCTTGCCCGCCTCGCCCAAGCGGTCGAGGGCCGGGCCGAAGGCGTCGGGGCCATGAAGGCGCACCTCGCCGCCCAGATGTCGGCGCACACCCGCCGTGAGCTTGCGGGGATCGACGAACAAATCAACGCAGCCGTCGGCATGAATGAGGGCGAAGGCCAAAGGCAACGGCGCGAACGGCACGTCGCCGCCGCGGATATTGAGAAGCCAAGCGATGGAATCGGGCGCCGTCAGCACCGCAACGGCCAGTTTCCGCTGGCCAAGGCTTTCGCCGAGTTGGCGGCGCTTGGCGGCGGAAGCCATGCCGGCGACGGCGTCATCGTGGGCGACGATGGGGCTTATGGGCGGCGGCGGCTGGCCGCTCCAAACGGCATCCACCGGGTTTTCCGCGGCGGCCGCCAGTTTGGCCCCGGCCTTTTTGCAGGCAGCGCGTAAACGCCGCAATTGATTTGGAGTATGCAACCATGGATCGTAGCCTAACCGGCCACCGGGAACGGAAAAATGTTCGCCGATCCAATTGCCCGGCGTCTCGTCGGGAAGTTGCCGAAGCTCGAACAGGTCGCCGTCCACTTCCGCCCGCGCCTGCAGAGTGTAGCGTCCGTCCACGAAAATGGCGGCCCGATCGGAAAGCACCACCGCCTGACCGGCGGAACCGGTGAAACCGGTAAGCCAAGCCAGACGCTCCGCCCGCAACGGAACGTATTCGTTCTGATGCTCGTCAAAGCGGGGGACGATGAAGCCGTCAAGGGCAAGGCGTTTCATTTCGGCGCGCAAGGCCCCGAGCCTGGCCGCGTCGCCGGCGCCTTCCAGCCCGCTACTGAACGAAAGCGAAGTCTCGGCATGAAGGGCGGCCAGCTGGCAAGCGAGTTCGTCGCCGATAGCCTCGCCGATAAGAGCCATCCAAGCGCCAGGCTCGACGCCCCGCGGCGCCGCGGCGACGCCCCGCGCCAGGTCGCGCACGGCCGCCGCGCGCCAGGCCGAGCCGGCCTCCCGCAACAGCCGATCCAGTCTTTCGTCGCCTGAGTAGGTTTCGTTCAAAGCCGCAATCCTTAAAATCCGTCGCGCCCGTGCCCGGTTCCCCTTTCCGGGCCGTCATTCAGGCATCCTATTTTCCGCCCTTGCCGCGGATTTGACTGTAGCCCCGCCGTGTCATGCAGTCGCCGAACAGGCGATTGCCCCGCTTGCCGGCGTCGTAACGGGCCATGCGAGTTTCGAAGGTGTCGGCGGTGCCGAAATCGCCGCGGCCAAGATAGATGTGCTCGCGTACGTATTCCCTTTCGGCCGCCGTCGTGGCGAGGCGGCGGCATGCCGTGCGGTCCTTGCTCCACTGCTCTTCGGGAACGCCCGGATTTTCCCAGTGGCCGGGTTTTTCCCAAGGCAAGGTCCCGCCGCAGGACGCGGCCAGCAGCAAGGCCAGTAACGTCACGAATGTTTTGACGCGCGTGGTCATGGCGTTTCCTTTCCCGTTTTCAGCAGCCAGACCCGGTTGGCCAGGTCCGTCAGGTCGTCGTAATCCCAGGTTCCCTGGTCGTTGAGGCGCCGCGCCAGGCCGGCGGGGATGGCGGCGAGACCGTTGCGGGCGCCGGCGATGGCCCCGGTCATGGCCGCCGTGGTGTCGACATCGCCGCCGACGGCGATGGCGGTGCGGACGGACCGCCAGTAGTCGTCGGGGCTGCGTAGGAAGGAATAGAGGCTCCACAGCACGCTGCCGATGACGAACGGCGAGATACCCGTCCAAACGTCCCGGAAGCCCTCCGCCAGTCCGGCGCGGGAAATGAAGGTGACGGCTTCATCCGGCGGCAGCGGCAGCCACGAGACGAGTCGCCCGACGGCATCGGCCATGGCGGAATCGACGCTGCCCGCCCAATCGGCCAATTGGCCAAGGAAAGCGGAAGCTTCGAGGGGAGCGTCGTCCATCGCCAGCGCCACCGCGCCGGCGATGGCGACGGCGCCCGCCGAGCAGCGGGGATCGGCGTGGGTGATGCGGCCCTGGTCGCGGGCGGCGGCGATCAGGGCGGCGGCGTCGTCGTAAAACATCAAGCCCACCGGTCCGGCCCGCATGGCGCTGCCGTTGCCGGCCGATGGCGGCGGCGTTCCGGCCTTTTCCCATGCTACGCCGGCGGCCAGCCGCAAGGCCGCTTCCTCGGTCGCCCGACCCCGTCCGACGATGCGGTTTTCGGTAAAAATGGCGGCGATGCGGGTGGCGTAGTCGGCGGCGTCGAAACGGCCTTTTTCGGCGTAGCTCCGCATGAGCTCGCGGGCGAGCTGGGAATCGTCGGAATATTGGCCGAAAGCAAAGGGACCGCGACGGCCCTTTTCGGCGCCGCCGCTTTTCATGAGCGTCTCGACGTAGTTCCGGCAGGCCGCCGGCGGCTGCCCCTCGACGATGAAACCCAGGGCGTCGCCCAGGCATTGGCCGATCAGGCAGCCCGTGAACCTGTCGGCGGCCGGGGTCATGGGCGGCTTTTTCCGTATTCTCCGAGCGCTCCGCCCAGCCGTGGAGATTTCGCCGTCATGTCTCCGGAGTCCTTGCGGGAGCGAGGCAACCGCGGACGAAGGCGACGATCTTCGGTTGATCCCATTCGGCGGCGCCGACGACACGGCCGATTTCCTTGCCTTCGGCGTCGATCAAGACGGTCGTCGGCAGCCCCGTGACGCCCAGTCCGTTGGTCAACGCGTTACCTCTGTCGATGAGGACCGGAAGGTTGACAATGCGGTTTTTTCGATAGAATTTTTCGACGTCGGCGGTGCCGCCGCGGTTCAAGGAAACCGTCAACACTTCGACGCCGCCGCCGCTTATTTTCGCCCGCAGCCGGTCAAGCGCCGGCATTTCGAGCACGCAAGGATAGCACCAAGTCGCCCAGAAATTCAGCACCACGCCCTTGCTCCGGTAATCGGCAAGAGTGAGTTCATTGCCGCCGCCGTCGAAAAAGGCCTCGCCCAGGACCGGTTTCGGCGGTTGCGTGGGAAAAAATTTGGCGAATGTGTTTGCCGCCGGAACGCATTTCTCGCTTTCGATGCTTGCAAGCCGCGGGTATATGGCCACAATCACCCAAGCGATGATCAAGAAGATCACCGCCGCGAAGGCAAAACGCAACATGTTCGTATTCAATTCAACTTCCCCGGATGCAACACCATGACCGGCAAATCCTCCAACCGGGCGCCCGCCGATGGCGCCGGTAAAGACACCAACATCATTCGGGGCGGCCGGTTCGGCGCCGATCCTTGCGAACTCATGCAGGAAATCAATGCCTCGGTTGATTTCGACAAGCGCCTCTATGTTCACGACATCGCCGGATCCAAGGCCCACTGCGCCATGCTGGTCAGCCAGGGCATCATATCCGAAAAGGACGGCGAGGCGATCCTCGACGGCCTCAACAAAATACTGCAAGAAATCGGCAGCGGCCAATTCACCTTTAAGCGATCCCTGGAGGACATCCATATGAATGTCGAGGCGCGCTTGGGCGAACTGGCCGGCGAGGCCGCCGGATGTCTACATACGGCGCGTTCGCGCAACGATCAAGTGGCCACCGACTTTAGACTCTGGGTTCGGGACGCCATCGATGGACTCGATGAAGGACTCAAAAACCTGCAATCGGTACTGGTCGACCAGGCTTCGGCCCATGCCGGCGCCGTCATGCCCGGCTTCACCCATTTGCAATCGGCGCAGCCGGTGACCCTTGGCCATCACCTGCTGGCCTATGTCGAAATGTTCGGACGCGACCGCAGCCGCCTCAAGGATTGCCGCCGCCGCCTCAACGAATGTCCATTGGGCGCGGCGGCCCTGGCCGGCACGTCGTTTCCCGTTGACCGGGAGATGACGGCGCGGGCCTTGGGATTCGACAAACCCGTGGCCAATTCCATGGACGCCGTGTCCGACCGCGATTTCGCGCTGGAATTCCTGGCCCTGGCGGCGATCCTGGCCGTGCATCTGTCACGCCTGGCCGAGGAGATCGTCCTCTGGTGTTCGGACCTGTTCGCTTTCGCCCGTCTGCCGGACACCCTTTCGACGGGCAGCTCGATCATGCCCCAGAAGCGCAATCCCGACGCCGCCGAACTGGTCCGGGCGAAGGCCGGGCGGGTGATCGGCTCCCTCAACGCCTTGCTCGTCGTCATGAAGGGCCTGCCGCTGGCTTACGGCAAGGATATGCAGGAAGATAAGGAGCCGGTCTTCGATGCCGCCGATACCCTGGCTTTAAGCATCGCCGGCATGGGCGCTATGTTGCGGGACATCACCTTCAGGCCCGAGCGCATGCGGCAAGCGGCGGGCCATGGCCATGCCACCGCCACCGATCTCGCCGACTGGCTGGTCAGGGCTTTGAGAGTCCCCTTTCGCCGCGCCCACCAGATCACCGGACGTCTGGTCACGAGGGCCGAGCAAAAAGGATGCCGGTTGGAGGATCTGTCATTGGACGAGATGCAACAAGCGGAGGCCAGGATCAACGACGGCGTTTTCGAGGTGCTGGGGGTGGAAAATTCGGTCAAAAGCCGGCAAAGTTACGGCGGCACCGCGCCCGATAGGGTGCGTAGCGCCGCCGCCGAAGCCAGGAAACGGTTTTTAGAGTAGAAATGGAAGAATGGGACAGACAGACATGATCCGCAAGATTGTCATTGTCATGCTTATCCTCGCCTTGGCCTCGCCGCTTGCCGCCTGCGGCCGCAAGTCGTCGCCGGAGCATCCCAAAGGCTCCGACCACCCGCGGACCTACCCGACCCAGTAACGGACGGCGGGAATTGCCGGATCATGGATCATTTCGTCTACCGGGACGGCCGGCTGTGCGCCGAGGACGTCTCCTTGATCCGTATCGCCGAGGAAACGGGAACGCCGTTTTATTGTTATTCCCAAGCCACCATCGAGCGGCACTACCGGGTTTTCGCCGATGCCTTCGCCGATGTCGATGCAACCGTTTGCTATGCGGTTAAAGCCAATTCCAACATCGCCGTCATTGGCGTCCTCGCCCGGCTCGGCGCCGGCGCCGACGTGGTTTCCGGTGGCGAACTCAAGCGCGCCTTGACGGCGGGCATTCCGGCTTCGCGCATCGTCTTTTCCGGCATCGGCAAGACCGGCGAGGAATTGGCGGCGGCGCTGGACGCCGGGATTCTTCAGATCAACGTGGAATCGGAACCCGAATTGGAGCTTCTCGGGCAAGTGGCCGCAGACAAGGGCGTCAGCGCCCCCGTCGCCATCCGCATCAACCCCGGCATCGACGCCCTGACCCACGACAAGATCGCCACCGGAAAAGCCGAGAACAAATTCGGTATCGAGTGGACACGGGCCCACCGGGTCTATTGCCGCGCCATGACCATGCCTGGGATCGATATTGTCGGTATCGCCGTGCATATCGGTTCGCAAGTGACGGATTTGGAGCCGTTCAGAGAAGCCTACGTCAGGACGCGCGACCTGGCCGCCTTGTTGCGCGCCGACGGCATCGCCATTCGCCGCCTCGACCTCGGAGGAGGTCTCGGCATTCCCTACGGCGATGAGCCGGCGCCCTCGCCCGGCGAGTACGCGGCGGTAGTCAAATCGGCGATCGGCGATCTCGACTGCCATCTGATCCTGGAGCCGGGCCGGGTCATTGCCGGCAATGCCGGAATCCTCGTCACCTCCGTGCTCTACGTCAAGGAAGGGGCAACCCGCCGTTTTGTCGTTGTCGACGCCGCCATGAATGACCTGATGCGCCCGGCGCTGTATAATGCCTTTCACGGCATTGCCACGGTGATGGAAACCCCCGCCAAGACCGAGTGCAAGGAGGTGGACGTGGTCGGACCCATTTGCGAAACCGGCGATACCTTCGCCACCGGCAGACCATTGCCACCGCTTAAGGCAGGAGATCTGTTGGCCATCCGCGCCGCCGGCGCTTACGGCGCCGTGATGTCGTCGGTCTATAACACTCGGCCTCTGGTCCCCGAGGTCCTGGTTCGGGGCGGAGATTTCGCCTTGGTAAGGGAACGGCTGAGCGTCGATGACATGCTGTCCCGGGAAGTGATTCCGAACTGGCTGAAAACCTGATGAGCGGATCCGGCGCCGCGAAACCACCGCGCCGCGTCCGCCTTTTGTGGATTCTGGGACTGGCGCGGACGGTCCTTTTGTGGGAACGCCTTTGGTCCCGGTTCTGGAAGGTGGCGGCCTTGGCCGGACTGTTTGTTTCCATCGCCTTGCTTGACGTTCTCCCCTTCCTCCCCGGCTGGCTGCATGTCTTGGTGTTAGCCGTTTTCGCGGTTGGATTGACGATCGTCTCGCGCCAAGGCATGGCCGGATTCCGCCAGGTGGACGTGGCAATGGCCCGTCGCCGCCTGGAACGGGACAGCGGCTTGCGGCACCGTCCCTTGACGGCGCTGGCCGACCGCCTTGCCACCGACGGCGGCAATCGCGCCGTCTTGGACTTGTGGCGAGCTCATCTTGCGCGGACGGGCCGGGCCATCGGTCGTCTCAGGTTGCGTATTCCTTCCCCCGGGGTCGCCTCGCTGGACCCATTTGGCTTGCGGGCGGCGGTTTTCCTGTTCCTGGTGATTGCCTTGGCGGCCAGCCGCGGTGACGCCGCGGGCCGCCTGGAACGCGCTTTTATTCCCCGCTTCGACGGTTCCCTTGGCGGCCCCTTGAGCCTGGATATCTGGGTTACGCCACCGGCTTATACGGGATTGGCGCCGCTATTTCTCGACAGGGCATCGGAAAAGACCGAGGCGGTGAAAGTTCCCGTCGGCAGCGCCCTTATGGCGCAGACCGGAGGAACCCGTTCGGCGCCACGGCTTTGGCTCGGAGGCCGTCGTCTCGAGTTCGCCAAACTCGCTCCGCAAGACTTCGATTCCGGCGGCCACGGGATCGAGGCCGTCATCGAGGACAGCGACCACCGGCTGGCGGTCGATGTCGATGGCCGGGAACTCGTCTCCTGGCCTCTCGAAGTCATTGCCGACGCCCCGCCCAAGGTGGCTTTCGGCAAGACGCCGGCGGCGGCCGGCGGGGCTCGCCTGCGCCTTGATTTCGAAGCCAGCGACGATTACGGGCTCGGCGGGTTGCGGGCGGTGATCCGGCGCGCCGGCGAAAACGTCGGCGCCGACAGGGGCTCCGCCGTCCGGCTGGCGCTGCCATTTTCCGGCATCGGCTCGAAAAAGGCGCGGGGGACCACCATCCAGGACCTGACCGCCCATCCCTGGGCGGGGTTGCCGGTGCAAATCCGACTGGTCGCCGTGGACGCGATCGGACAAAGGGGTAAAAGTCGGGCCGCCCAATTGGTCCTTCCCGAACGGACCTTCAACCACCCAATCGCCAGGGCGATCGTTGCCGAGCGCAAAAAACTCTCCACCCCGGCCGCCGGGGTTGGCGCCGAAGTCGCCCGGGCCCTTGACGGAATCGCCGTTGACGCCAGGCCATATTTCGACGAGACCGTGGTTTTTCTGGCCCTCGCCGTCGCCCGGGCAAGGCTGCTCCATGATCGGACCGGCACCGTCATTGCCTCGGTTCAAAGGTTGTTATGGAACACGGCGGTCGGAATCGAGGACGGCAAACTCTCCCTCGCCGAACGGCAATTACGGGGCGCCCGGAAGCAACTGATGGAGGCGCTCGCCAACAACGCCGAGCCGGGGGAAATCGACCGCTTGATGGATGCCCTGCAATGGGCGTTGAACAAATACCTGGCGGCCCTGCAAGATCGTTTGCAAGGCCGGCAAATGATCGAAATGCCCCCGGGTATTCCCATCGAACTGGTAACGAACGACGACTTGCGGCGACTGCTCGATGAGGCGCGGGAGCTGGCCCGCGCCGGCGCCGTCGACGCCGCCCGGCGGTTGCTGTCCGAACTGGAACGGTTTCTCGACGGTTTTAGCGCCGCCCTCTCGCCCGGCGAAGCCGACAAAGAGCTGACAAAGGCGCTGGGCCTGATGCGAGATCTCGACGCGCTCACCGACCAACAGCGAAAACTGCTCGATGAATCGTTTCGGCGGTTACGGGAGCGCCGGCGGGAACGGGAGTCGCCGCCGTGGTTTGAAGGTAGTGCCGCCCGACAGGACAAATTGCGCCACGGGCTGGGAGACATGATGCTGCGTTTCGACGAGACCCTGGGGAAAATCCCGCGACAATTGGGCGAGGCGGAACGTGCCATGCGGGACGCTGTCGAATGGTTCGCTCGTCGCCGCCCCGAAACGGCGGTGTCGCGGCAAGGGGAGGCCTTGGAAAAATTACGTCAAGCCCGGAAAGATCTGGCCCAACGGATCGCCCGGCGGCTGAGCGGAAGGCTGGGCGCGGTTCGTGGATCGCCGGCAAGCCGGCCCGGTTGGCGGCACGATCCCTTCGGCCAGTTTCTCGATGGAGCATTCGGAGACGCTTTCGGCGAACGAATCGAAATTCCCGACCGGATGAAAATCCGCCGGGCCGGGAAAATTCTTCGGGAACTTCGCCGCCGCGCCGGCCAACGCCAACGCCCGAAGCTGGAGCGGGACTACATCGAAAGATTGTTACGGCGGTTTTAGCCGCCTTCAGCCTGAAAGCATGTTTTGGAATTGGGGTGGATTGCGTCGGACAAGCGATCCCGGCTAATTGGCGGGTCTCGGCGTACCGGCCGGAAGAGGCGTGCGCGCGCAAAGTTTGACGTCCGCCTGGGATCATAAATCTACGGGGTCAAATCTACGGAGTTTGAATTGTGAATTCAGTTTTCTTTTGTTATCAGGATGATGAACAAGAAAGTTTACGATTAAAGACCCCTATCGCGTGTGACCCCTATCGCGTGTAAATGCGTACGGTGTCCCCCGATGAGAAAATTCGATGGTAGACCCCAACCTAAAATCAGACCATCGGATGCCTGCAGGAGAATACAGCTACCTTTGGGGGTACCCGTGTGGTACGACTGTCATGGATTTGACGGTTATCTGGGGAATGTCGGGTCAACTATTGAAGGTTACAGGGCGCGCGCGCCATGGCTGAAACAAAGATTACCAAGGACGGAAAGATTACCGAGGACGGAAAGATTGCCTATGACGTAAAGATTGCCGATGACGGAAAGATTACCGAGGACGAGGTTGAGTACACCATAAAACGAATCAGGGTCGAGCTAAAAGAAGAGATGGATGCCTGGGTCAAAAAGAAATTTTCTTTCGTCGCCTTTATCGTGGCGACCGTCTCGATCCTCGGCCCCCTTACCCTGGCGGAGGTGTTCATCGGAGACAAGGTGAATAACGCACTCGATGCCAGGAAAAAAGACATTATCAAAACCCAGATCGATACTGAAAAAGCCTCGGTAATAGCGAAGGAAGCCGCAAAACTAGCGGAGGAAGCCGCAAAAAAAGCCCAAGAATTGACGGAGAGTTCGGTCAATGATGCGCAAAAAGCCATGCGAAAAGCCGTATCGGACGCTGAAAGCGTCTCGAAGCTAGCGCAGGAAACCGCAAAAAAAGACCAAGAATTGACGAAGAGTTCGGCCAATGATGCGAGAAGTGCCGTGCAAAAAGCCGTATCGGATACTGAAAGAGTCTCGAAACTAGCGCAGGAAACCGTAAAAAAAGCCCAAGAATTGGCGAACAGGGCGGTCAATGATGCGGAAAAAGCCGTGCAAAAAGCCGTATCGGACGCTGAAGCGGCGACAAAGAGAGCCAAAGGCAAGGCGAAAGCCGCCGAAGATGCCGCCAGGAGGACCTTGGCCCGACTGCGTGAGCTCAACGACAGCATGGCCCAAACGGAGGGCCGCATTTTGGAGCGGCGCGGTGATAGAAGCATTCTTGGACTCACCGAGGACGACAAGGCGGCAATTCTGGTCCACCAGATACCCCGGAAAACAGGTGAACAAACCAGGCGGGGCAAAAAATGGGTCGAGCTTGTTTTCAAGCTGGAAATTGACGCGTTGGAAACGAAACGCGCGCCAACTGAGATCCTCAATTAGGTGGTAAAGGTCGAGTACGTCTTCAAAGAACGGTGGTTCAGGCCGCCCGTAAGAACCGCGATCAACCCCGCCAACGGATTCGAATATTCGATTCGGGTCTGGGGTGTCACTGAGGTAAAGGCCGTCGTTCACATAAGCCAGCCCAACGAGAATGGGTCCGCCGCGGAGAGACAGACCGAAAAGATCGTTTTCAAAGGCAGGATGAACCTGGACAAGCGGGGAACGCTAAAACGTGTGAATGGCTGAGTTTTGGACGTTTCGTGTGAGAGGAGGCCGCCCTTAGTTGCCGCCCGACCGACCCGCCTTCACGTCGGCTAAAATGTAGTAATTCAGACTTGATCTGACATCGTCCCTTGAAAGGGTGAGGGTTACCGGTTTTGATGACGGGAGTATCTATGGACAGTATATGAGTATCTCATGGACAGTATACAATTTTCTTGAGTATCTAGGGACGGAGTATCCAGAGTATCTAGGGACAGTATATAATTTTCTTATCGGTCGGAATGATTTTGTTTATCTCGGGCGCTCATGGCACGCACCGCAAGGCTGGTTGTACCGGGCATTCCGCATCATGTGACCCAGCGCGGCGTCCGCCGTATGGAGACCTTTGTTGAGGCCGGCGATTACGAGGTCTATCAGGGGTTGCTGACGGAATGGTGCGGCAAGGCCGGAACAGATATCTGGACCTTGTGCCTGATGCCGAACCATGTGCATCTGATTGTCGTGCCGTCCCACGAAGACGGCCTGCGAGCCGCCCTCGGGGAGGCGCGCCGGCGCTATACGCGGCATAATCAACTTCCGGCAAGGTTGGCGCGGGCATCTTTGGCGGGAGCGCTTTCATTCCTTCCCGATGGACGAGGACTATCTTTTGACTTGCGCCCGATATGTGGAGCTCAACACGTTCGGAGCAAGGCTCACGCGGCGCCCGGAGAACTGGGAGTGGTCGTCGGCGCGGGCGCATCTCAAGGGTTGCGACGATGGTATCGTGAAGGTGGCGGCGCTGCTGGACCGCATGCCCGACTGGCGGACCTTTCTTGCCGGCGGCCTCGACGAGGCGTCGATGGAAGCGATCAGAAGCCACGGCCGCACCGGACATCCACTCGGCTCGACGAAATTCTTCGACAAGATGGAAGCAATTCTCGAGCGCAACGTGGGTGGTGTCGCAAGGTTGGTGGAAAATTGGAGAATTGGCGTAAGCTCCTGATTGTAAAACATTCAGAAAGGCGGTTTGCCGCCGCCAAAAGGAGCTTACGCCATGGAACATCTTACAGTATCG
>Ga0187833_10002185_pt1 | contig 21359 bp, 23 predicted proteins | sample ETNtaG_37_FD_167968 | JGI IMG/M metagenome (GOLD analysis project Ga0187833, IMG submission 167968) | Marine microbial and viral communities from oxygen minimum zone, Eastern Pacific Ocean - ETNP2014_SV_400_PacBio MetaG (Illumina Assembly) | ecosystem: Environmental > Aquatic > Marine > Hypoxic...
ATTCTTCAACAATTGCCTCTGAAATAACCCCTTTTATCTTGTTGTGCCTCCATAATCTTAGTGTTGCCATTTTATACAATATAATCCTGCACCAATAAATGCAACTACTAAACTATATTCAACAGAAATTTTAATTATAAAAATACAAACCATTGCAATTACAAGAAAAATAATTCCCTCTAAACCGATTTCATCAAATAAATCTTTCATATAATCTACACACTATTTTATTATTTAAATTTTACTAAACAAACTACTCTTTATTTATTTATGAATTCTAATAAGAGAATAAGGTTAATTATTGGGGAGTAGATTATTTAGAAAACTCTAAAAGGAAATAATTCTTACTTATTTTATGAGTGCAGGAGATAAAGATAATCAAGAAGAAAAGGAGTAAAAAGTAACCTGTCTTTTATAACCAACTCGTGCCCATACAAACTAAAGTTTAGGTTACCAAAACCTTATAAAATGCTTATTTTAAATAGGATTATGGAAAAGATTGACATTCATAATACTCAAACATCATATGATTAGGCAATTACTAAGATTAAAGAGGATAAAAAGATTTTAGATGGGAATAAAAAATTAATTCATCTAAAGAACATTCAGGACTTGTTTTAGCAGAAGTTCTCATAATTTTGGGAGTTGTATTAGTCGGAGAATATAGTATAAGAGTAATTGGCATAAGTTCTTTTTCTTTATTTATTGCATTGCCAGCAATATTAATAGGTCTTATCATGAGATCTTATTTTACCCCTGTGGTGAAAAATAATGAAAGTGTTTTTTATTAAAATAAAAAAAACTTTATATAATCTTTAAACTAAATAATTAAATGAAGAAAAAAGCATTGACTTTTTTGACAGTAATTGTAGTAATATTTATTATTTTAGGAATAATATATTTTTCTTTAGTAAGTTCTAAAACAGTTGCAGCTCAGTTAAATGTTGAAAGTGGAAATGTTCTTGTTAATGATTTATCAGTATCTGGACATGTTTTTCTTGATGAAGGCGATATAGTTGAAACATCAGGAAATGGGCGGGCTACAATAATACTTTATGAAACTCTTGTTGTAAATTTAGAATCTGATACAAAAATTAATATTAATGATTTAAGAAAATCTCATCCTCAATTAACACAAGAAAAAGGAGAATCATGGAATACTCTTGCGAAAATTGTAGGAATTGAAGAATACACAATAAAATCAGGAAATAGTGTTGCTTCAATTAGGGGGACATCATTCATCATCACCTCTGAAAAAATAGCTGTTTTAGAAGGTGAAGTTGGTTATGAAATTGAATCTCAGAATTATTTAGTTTCAAAAGGTAGGGCTGTTGAAAAAATTGATGGAAAGATAAATGAAAGAGAATTAAATGATAAAGAAATAAGAAAAGCATTAGAAGTAAAAAAGAGAACAATGGAACAACTTAAAGTTTTAAGAGAAAGAGAACTTGAAAAACATCCAAAAATTGTTAATACAATTAAAAGCAAATATGGTTTAACAGATGAAGATATAAGAAATGCATTTAATGATGCAGATGAAGAAATACTCGACATAGAAGAAATTGAAAGAAAATCACCTGTAAATATTGAATCAGTCAAAAAAGTTTCAGAAATAACAAAGGAGATAATAAAAATAAAACAAGAGATTCTGGCAACCTCTAGATGAGAAAAGACATTATCAGTTTCAAAAATATAGTAATTTTTATTTCTATTTTTTTAGTGTTTGTTCTTTTGATTTCATCAGACTCATTTTTCCATGTAAGGGAAACAATGTCAGATAGACTTTATGGAAATAAAGAACCTCTTGATAATATACTAATAATAGAAATTGATGATGAAAGCATAAACAAAATAGGAAGATGGCCTTGGGATAGAAGTGTGCATTCTGAACTTTTAAAAAAACTAAACAATTCAAAAGTAATTGGAATAGATATTTCTTTTTTTGAAGAAAGTGATGATGATTTCTCTTTAGAAGAAACTCTTTCTTCTATGGATAATGTTGTATTAGCAGCAGAAATAAATGAAAATATTTTACTAAAGCCAATGTTTGAATCTGAATTTGGTTATGTAAATTTGCAATCAGATTTTGATGGAGTTACAAGATCTGTAAGAACCGGAATTCATGAAAAAATATATCCTTTTGCATTTAAAATATATCAAAAATCATGGAATGAAAACATAATATTTAAAGAAAAAGAATACAAAATAAACTTTGCATCCTCGCCTGGAACTTTTAATTCTATTAATTATTATGATTCTTTATATGGAGATTCTTTAGAAAATTTAGAAAATAAAATAATTTTAATAGGTGCTACTGCTCCTGATTTGCACGACACTTATTTTGTTCCAACATCTGAAGGAATTTCCATGTCTGGTGTTGAGATACATGCAAATATAATTCAAAATTTAATACTCGACAATTTCTTAGAAAAACAAAGTAATTCAAGTATGATTTTAATTATTTTTCTCACTTCTTTATTTGGATTTTTTTTGTTATCAAGAACTAAAATTTATTATTCAGCAGGAATTTCAATTTTAATAATTTTGATTTACTTTTATTTATCTGCGGTTTTTTTCTCAAAGTTTAATTATGTATTAGATTTATTTTTCTTTCCTTTATCTATGTTAATTTTTACAAGTTCTGGAATAGCTATAAATTATTTTGAAGAGAAAAAACACAGCTCTTATTTAACAGGCGCATTTGGGAAATATATAAGTAAGGATTTGTTAAAAGAAATAATAAGTAAAAAACATGAGCTGACATTAGGGGGATCAAAAAGAATAGTAACTATATTTTTCAGCGATATAAGAGGATTTACTTCTATTAGTGAAAAACTTTCACCAGAAGATTTGGTTTCTTTGATTAATGATTATTTGACAAATATGACACAAATAATACTTGAACATAGGGGAACAGTGGATAAGTTTATTGGTGATGCAGTTATGGCCTTTTGGAATGCCCCTCTTATTGAAGAAGATCATGTTGAATTAGCATGTAAAAGTGCTTTGGCTCAGATTAATGCTTTAGAGAAATTACAAAAAAATTGGAAGGACAAAAATCTTCCAGAAATGAAAATTGGAATTGGAATTCATACAGGGGAAGCAGTAATAGGGAATATTGGAAGCGAGGATAGGTTTGATTACACAGCTTTAGGTGATAGTGTTAATTTGTCATCAAGGTTGGAAAGTTTAACAAAACAATATGGTGTTGATATAATAATTTCAGAAGATTCATTTAAATTTGTCAGAAATAAGTTCAAATTCAGAAAATTAGACAAGGTTAAAGTAAAGGGAAAAATAAAACCAGTTACAATCTATGAATTATGTTGTGATGATTCTAAAAAATATGTTGAATTTTGTGCGCAGTATGAAAAAGCACTCAATCTTTACTTTGGGTCAAAATTTAAACTTGCAATTAAGGAATTTAAAAAAGCTTTGAAGTTAAAAGATGATTTATCTTCTCAAATTTTCATAAAACGTTGCGAATTGTATATTAAGAAAAATCCTGGAAAAACATGGGATGGAAGTTTTGAATTGTTATCAAAGTAAATTAAAGTCCACAAGAATTATAAACTCTTTATTTCTTTTAACTTATTCTTTTTTTAAAGAGGTAAAAAATGGTAATAGATGGAAGTCATTTAATATGTAATATACACTTAATAAAAACTTATTATTCTTTTGTTCTTAAGGAATGGAGATGTATAAAGTGCGAGTTGGAAGATAAATGATTTATTATAAATAATCTTTAATTTTTTCTCTTAAAATATCTTCAAATTTAGGATCTGTTTGAGAAATTTGAGGCATGTCTAAATCAATTATTTCTTTTTCTTCAGAATCTGGAATTTTACTAAGAAGTTGTGTTTTATGCAATTCTTCTTTTTCATTCATAACAAAAATTTTATTTGCCCATTTTACTGATTCGTTTGTTATATTGCTTCCTACAAGTGGAAAAAGACTAACACATCGAGCTTCAATATTATCATCATCTTCAAATAATTCAGAAGCTTTTTTAGCCCTTCCTCCTGAAGAACAAATAAATAAAAAATGCTGTTTCATTTTGATAATAAGAAAACAATGATTAATAATTTAACGGTTATATTTTTAAATTATGTTGTTTAAATATTTAGATATTACAACAACTACTTTAAAAATATCTTTTCCTTTATAACAAAATGTATGTAATAAAAGCTTCAGGTGAAAAAGAGGAATTTAAACCAAAAAAAGTGTTAGGCACTCTTTTAAGAGCAGGTGCATCAAGAAAACTTGCTGGAGAAATTGTAAAAAAGGTTGAAGCAAGAGTTCATGACGGAATAAAAACAAGAGAAATTTTAGATACGGCTTTAGGTTTATTAAAAAACAAAAAGCCAGAAGTTGGAGCCATATATGATTTAAAAAGAGCCATCATGGAATTAGGACCTACAGGATTTCCTTTTGAAAGATTTTTTGCAGAAGTATTAAAAAATTACGGCTATCAAACACAAGTTGGAAAAAATTTTAAAGGAAAAAATGTAACTCATGAAGTTGATATAATTGCAAAAAAAGATTCTACTTATATGATTGAAAACAAATATCATAATTCTCTTGGAATTTATACTAATTTAAAAGTTGCATTGTATGTTTATGCAAGATTTTTGGATTTGAAAAAAAATTTCGATTATCCTTGGCTTGCAACAAACACAAGACTCTCGCGAAAAGCAGTTGCTTATGCTAAAGGTGTTAATATGAAAATTACAAGCTGGCAATATCCTAAAAATGAAAGTCTTCAAAAATTAATAGAAGATAAAAAATTATATCCTATAACTATTCTGAAATCAGTTAATAAATCTGTCAAGTGGAAACTTTCTAATTCAGGAATTGTATTGGTGAAAAATTTATTTGATTATAATTTACAAGAGTTAAGAAAAAAAACAAAACTTCAAGAAGATCTTTTGAAAAAAGCTGTAGAAGAAGCCAGAAAAATATATGAAGTTAAGACTAAGAAATGAATTTGATTGAAAAGTATTATTAGAAAATATTTATAAAATCACAAAAACTTTTTTTTGAATTATTTAAAATGCCAAATAAAAAACAAATTGAAAGATTTTGTGGACCTTGTGATTATAGATATAAAAGAACAGGAGTTTGTCCTTCAAGATGTCAAAATGATTATGTTGCCGAAGGATATTGTGTTTCCTCACGTATTGGTGGAATAAGGGTTCAAGTTAAGGATAAAACAATTACTGTGAAAGATAGAGATTTTTTAAAAAAAGATTATGGTGGAATTGATATGGCAATTGTAGCGGAGAGGGCAAGGCAAGCAAGAAATTTTCAAAAATATGGGTTTAGACAAGTTAATTTTTTGGATTATCACTCAAAGATGATTATAAATATTTAAATAATAAATATTCTCTAATTTATTGAAAATACAATTTGTGGTAATATTTAGATTTTGGTATACAACATGTTGTATAATAAAGAAACCCTGATTTCCCTTATCAACCCTTCCTTTGAAATTGGGTTACGCTTGATAAAATGAAATGTGCATATTGCTCAAATAAAACATCAAAAGTAACAGATAAGCGAGAATCACCGCATGGAATAAGACGAAGAAGAGAGTGTTTGAAATGTAAAAAGAGATTTACAACTTATGAAAAAATATCTCAACATGACTTTTATATTATAAAAAAGGATAAAAACAGAGAAAAATTCTCTAGAGATAAACTAGAAAAAGGGATTGAAAAAGCATTTGAAAAGCGCCCTATTTCAAAAGAAAAAATTGAAAAAATGATAAATGAAATTGAAGAACAATTAAGAAAAAAAGGGAAAAAAGAAATTAAAAGTTCTATTATCGGTGAAATAGTTATGAAAAAAATAAAAAAACTTGATAATGTTGCATACATAAGATTTTCATCTGTATATAGAAATTTTCAAGACATCAAGGATTTTAAAAAGGAGTTAAAAGAACTATGATTGAAGAATTAAAGCAACTCACAAAATTGGATTTAACAATAAATCAACTTAAAGTAATCAAAGATAAATACCTAAGAGATTCGCCAACAGTTGAAAGTTGGCTAAGAGGTGTGTGTCATAATATTGCTCTTGCAGATATATTACATTCTGAAAAAATATCTGAAGAAGAAGTTTTTTATGGAATTAATCATAGAAAAGTAGAATATCAATCAAAAAATAAAATCTCAAAAATGTTTCTTCTTCATAATGGAATAGATAATATTGATACTAGAAATTTAAATTTTGGAAAATTTTTGGAAAATTTAGAAAATATAAATATAAAAGATCCTGAAATAATTTTAGAAACTGAAGAAAAATTTTATGAACTTCTTTCATCTTTAAAATTTCTGCCAAATTCCCCAACATTAATGAATGCAGGCAGAGTCCTACAACAATTAAGTGCATGTTATGTATTACCTGTTGAAGATTCAATAAGTGGAATTTATACTTCTGTAAAAAACATGGCATTAGTACATCAAAGTGGAGGGGGAACAGGATTTTCATTTTCAAGATTAAGACCTACAGGAGATGCAGTTAAAAAAAGCAGTGGAGTATCATCAGGACCTGTATCTTTCATGCAAATATTTGACAAATCAACAGATGTTGTTAAACAAGGTGGAACAAGACGTGGAGCAAATATGGGGATTCTCCATTATAATCATCCTGATATTCTTAGTTTTATAGATATGAAAAAAACTCCTGGCACAATGGAAAATTTTAATATTTCTGTAACAATTGATAATAAATTTATGCAAGCTGTTAAAAATAATGAAGAATATGAATTAATTAATCCCAAGAATAACGAAGTTACTGGAAAATTAAATGCTAAAGAAGTTTGGGAAAAATTAATCAAAGGTGCTTGGGAAACAGGAGATCCAGGGATAATAATTATTGACCGAATAAATAATACTGGGAGCAATGCAACACCTCATTTAGGACAAATAGAATCTACAAATCCTTGTGGTGAACAGCCTCTTTTGCCTTATGAACCTTGTAATTTAGGTTCAATTAATTTATTAAAATTTGTAAAAGAAGATTGCAGTGATTTTGATTATGAAAATTTAAAAAAATGTGTTTATACTTGTACACATTTCTTAGACAATGTTATTGATATTAATAATTATCCAATTCCAGAAATTGAAGAAATGGCTAAAAATTCCAGAAGAATTGGTTTAGGTATTATGGGGTGGGCTGAAGCTTTAGTTATGCTTAAAATTCCTTATAATTCTCCAGAGGCTCTTAACAAAGCTGAAGAAGTAATGAAATTCATTAATCTTTCTTGTCTAAATGCTTCTGAAGAAATTGCAGAAAAAAGAGGAATTTTTCCTGCATGGAAAGGTTCTATTTATGATAAAGAAAGTCAATATTTTAGAAATCAAGAATTCTTCCCAAGACATTCAGCCAGAACAACAATTGCTCCGACAGGGACAATTGGAATAACCGCAGGTTTGCAAGGAGCAGGGATAGAACCTTTTTTCGCAGTAGTTTATATAAGGTATAATGCAGCAGGAATAGATGCATTAAAAAAAGGAGACCAACCCGCAGAAAAAGATACTTTTTTTGAAATAAATCCTTTATTCGAAAAAATTGCAGAACAAAATAATTATTTTGGTTTAAAAAAAGAAGATTTATACATGAAAATAAATGATAATCATAAATCTCTTGTAGGGATAAAAGAAATACCTGAACATATTCAAAAATTATTTTTAACTTCTCATGATCTAAAACCAAAAGAACATGTTTTAATGCAATGTGCCTTTCAAAAACATATTGACAATGCTGTTTCAAAAACTGTAAATTTAAAGAATGATGCAACAGAAAAAGATGTTGAAGAAGTTTATTTACTTGCTTACGAAAATGGTGCTAAAGGAGTTACAGTTTACAGAGATGGTTCAAAACAATTTCAAATACTAAATATAAATGAAAAAAATAAAAAAGAAAAAACTAAAAAGAAAAATTTAGAAGAATTCTCAGATTATCATTTAATTCAAACAGGTCATGGACCAGTTCATTTACATGTAAATTATGATAAAGAAGGTATAACAAAAATATTTGCAAATCTTTCTCCAACAGGAACTGAGATTTCTGGAATGACAACAGCTCTTGCAATTATTTTATCAAAATATTTTGAATTAGGTGGAGATCCTATAAGAATAATTAGGCATTTAAATTCAATTAAATCAGAAAAACCATATGGGTTTGGTAAAAACAGAATTGATTCAGTACCTCATGCAATGTCAATAGCATTAAGAAATCATCTTATAAAAACAGGAAAAATTAAAACATTTAATCAAGAAGAAAATGATAAAGAACCAGAAGTTGATAAGAAACTTCATTGTTCTAAATGTTTTAGCGCAAATGTGGGGATGATTTCAGGTTGCTCAGAACCAACTTGTTTTGATTGTGGTTATTCTAAATGCAGTTAAAATGGAAAAAGAAAAACTTGGTTTAATTCATGTTTATACAGGAGAAGGAAAAGGAAAAACTTCTGCAGGAATGGGATTGGTACTTAGAGCTCTTGGAAGAAGTTTAAAGATTAAAATAATTCAATTATTTAAAAGAGATACTGGAGAACAATTCTTCTTTGAGAATTCTGGATTCAAATATTTGCAATTCAAGCCATTACATTCTTTTTTTAAAAATTATAATGGAGATGAATTTGAAGATTTAAAAAAAGAATTTTTGGAATTTTGGAAAGAAGCTATTAAAGATATTGAAGAATATGATGTTATTCTGATTGATGAAATAGGTCCTGGAATAAAATGGAAGATTATTTCTGAAGATTTTGTTTTAGAATTTATAGGAAATAAACCTGAAAATACAGAATTAGTTTTAACAGGAAGAAATATTCCTGAATCTGTAATTGAAAAAGCAGATTATGTTTCTGAGATAAAAAAGATAAAACATCCTTATGATAAAGGCATCTTAGCAAGAGAAGGCATTGAGTTCTAAAATGTTAATTTGGATTTTTACGATTTTGGATTTATTTGTTCTTACTGCAATTAGCCTTGTACATTTTAGCATGATTTCAGGAGCAACCAATCTTTTACTTTTTTCCATATCATATCTTATAGTTAAAGCAGTGATTTTCAGAGATATTATGAGCTATATTGACTTGGGAGTTGCTTTTTATATTCTTTTAATGATTTTCGGAATAAAAATATCTTTTATATTTTATCTAGCAATGGCCTGGTTTATTTATAAATTGTTTTTTACAATTATGGGAAATATGTGATTCTAATCACAATAAACTTTATATAAATATTTCTTGAAAGATTAATATGAAGAAAGATTCAGGTAGGAAAATAAATCTAAAGAGGGTAAGACCTACATGGGATGAAAGATTTATGTTTGAAGTATTGTGGGCAGCAACAAGGTCTAGTTGTTTGAAATTGCATACAGGTGCTGTAGTTGTTCAAGATAAAAGGTCAATTGCTTCAGGATATAATGGTGCTGCTCCTGGAATAGAAAGTTCTTTAGAACTTGGATATTGTAGCAAAGACCAAGCTGGAGTAGGTTTTGAGAATAAAGGAAGAGGTGTTTGTATAGGTACTCATGCAGAAATAAATGCAATGAGCCAAATTGCCAGACGAGATCTTATAGGTGCTTCTCTTTATACTTTATATTTTCCTTGTTCTCCATGTGCAAAACAAATAGCAGGAAATGGAATAAGAGAAGTTTATTTCTCAGCACATTATGGTGAACCAAATTCATTAGTTTATAAAATGTTTAAAAAAGCAGGAATAGAAATAACACAATTAGAAATAGATGTTAATAGATCATTTGAAATAATTAAAGGTATTTGGCATCCAGAAGATATGAGACTTTTTAATGATGGGGATTAATTTACAATATAAATACTTATAAAATAAAATAATTTAGAATTAAAATGCCACTTTCAGCTTTAAAGATTTTAGAATTAAATAAAGAACATAATTTAATCAAAGGTCTTTCTGATAGGGAATTAAACAATCCAGAAGGTTGTGGGTTTGATTTGAGAGTTGGAAGAGTTGAAAAAATTGATGGAGAAAGTTTTTTAGGTGTGACTGAAAGAAGTTCTCCTAAAACTGAATTGATTGGAGATATTAAAAAAGATGGAAATAAATTAATTGTTATGAAACCTAGAGATTATTTTCTTGTTCAAACAATTGAAATAATCACATCTCCTTCTAAAAAAGTTAAATATGAAGAAGGCTTACCTTTAAGATATTTAATGCCTTTAGTATTTCCTAGAAGTTCTTTGCAAAGAGGAGCTGTTAGTTTTCATGCAACAAAAACAGATCCAGGATATTCAGGAAAACTTGCTTTTGGCATAAAAAATTTAGGCGAACATGATTTTAAATTTGAACTTGGTTCAAGAATGTTTAATATTATTTTTGAACCTGTAATCGGAGAAATAAAAAGAGAATATTCTGGACAACATCAAGGCGGAAGAATAACTAGTGAAGGTAAAGAAGAGGTTCAAAATTAATATGGTGCAACAATATTTAAATCATTGTAGAAAGATTCTCACTTCACCTTATTCAGGATTTAAACCAGGAAGTAAAGGTTCAGGACTTATTTCTTTATTTGGGCATGAAAATGAATATGATTTAAGTGAAGGATTTCCTCTTTTAACGACAAAAAAAATGTTTACAAAAGCAATTACTCATGAACTTATTTGGTTTATAAGAGGAGATACAAGTATAAAATATCTTGAGGATAATAAAGTTACAATTTGGAGACCTGATTCTTTTCAACATAATTTGACAGGAATGGTAAAAGAAGGAATTTTTCCAGAAAGTATAGTAAAATATTCTCTTGACTGGGATAAAGCAATGGAAGAATATGGTCAAAGAATAAGAGAAGATTCAGAATTTGCAGAGAAGTTTGGTGATGCAGGTCCTATTTATGGAAGACAATGGAGACACTGGAAATATTTTGATGAAGAAAAAGGTGAAATGGTTGAGATAGATCAATTAGGGGAAACTATTGAAAAAATAAGGAAAAAACCTTTTGGTAAAAAATATATTATTAGTGCTTGGAATCCTGGTGATGTTCCAAAAATGTCCCTTGCACCTTGTCATACTCTTTATCAACTTAATGTAAATGAAAAAGAAGGAAAATTAAGGTTGGATATAAAATTAGGTTTGCAAAGAAGTTGTGATATGTTTTTAGGAGTTCCTTTTAACATAGCAAGTTATGCTATGTTAACTCAAGTTATTGCACAAGAATTAGATATGAAGCCTGGGAGATTTATACATTCTTTTGGTGATGTGCATTTTTATACAGGATTAGAAAAAAGAGGTCAATGGTATAGGGGAAATTTAAAAGAATTAAAAAGAAAAGTAAGAAGTGTTTCTGAAAGAGAAGAATATTTAGAGGTTCTTGATTGGATTAATAAAAATATTCCTTCAGATGAAACAGAAGAAAAATATGATCATGTAACAGCAATATTTGAACAATTATCTAGAAAGCCAAAAGATTTGCCAAGGATGACAATTGCACAAAAACCTTTTGATAATTTAACAATAGATGATTTTACTTTAGAGGGATATGATTCTCATCCTGCAATTAGAAGGTCTATGGCTGTTTAAAATGAACTTAGCTTTAATCGCCGCTATTTCTGATAATAATGTAATTGGAGTTAATGGTAAAATTCCTTGGCATATTCCTGAAGATTTAAAGAGGTTTAAAGAATTAACTTTAAACCATCCTGTAATTATGGGGAGAAAAACTTATGAATCTCTTCCTAAAAAATTTTGTCCTTTACCTCAGAGAAAAAATATTGTCTTATCAAGTTCTTTAAAAAATCAAGGGGGAATTTACATAGCAAGAAACGTAGAAGAAGCATTAAGATTAACAGAAGGTTTTGATCCTTATATTATTGGAGGGAAAAAAGTTTATGAAACATTTTTACCGCATGCAAATAAATTAGAAATAACAAGAGTTCATAGAGATTTTGAAGGAGATACTTTTTTCCCAGAAATAAATTGGGATGAATTGAGTTTTTTTGAATCTGAAACCAGAGTAAGTGAACATGAAGTAATTTCTTATTCTTTCATAACTTATTATAAAAAATAATATTACTTTTCATAGACAGAACAAACCAAATCTCTAACACTTTTCACCACATGTAATGCATTAGAATATTCACCCCTATTATCTGTTGTTAATACAGCACTTCCATTAATTAAATTTACAAAACCACGATCATCTTTAGGATCCACACCTATTTCATCTTTTAATGTTAACTTAAAAACATGTTCTTTTTTTAAAAAACCGTTTCCACCAGTAAGAAATACACTATAGGGTTTTACATCTTTTTCTGAACTAATTTCCCTCCATAATCTTAAAGGTATTCTTAATGTATCTTTTGGAATTCTTCTTGAATTGTAACCTATTAGAGAAATATCTCCACTAAAACCAAAATCACTTTCAGATAAAATTTCAATTAAAGAATCAATTGGTCTATCTCTTAAATGCACATAATTAGTTCTATTACCTTCACTTGTAGAAACAATCATTATATCTTCTTGAAATCTCATTACAATTAATATTTTATTTATTTTATAAATAAATATGTTATAGGGTATATAATTTCGCAAAATTTATAAATAAAAAGTTTATTTTTAATCCATGTCAAATAATGATAAAGTTCCTGAATTATCTCAAAATGAATTTGAAGATTATATTAAAAAAGATTTAGTTTTAATTGATTTTGCTGCTGATTGGTGTATGCCTTGTATAATGATGGCTCCTGTAATTGATGAGTTGTCTGAAAAATTTAAAGGAAAAATAAAATTTGGAAAGGTGAATATAGAAGACCATCAAGAACTTGCACAGAAATTTGATATTGTTTCCTTGCCTAATTTTGTTTTATTCAAAGATGGAAAACAGTTTGAGCAATTTATAGGTGCAATGTCCTCAGAAGATTTTGAGAAAAAATTAAGGAATTTCATATAATGAAAAGTTTATAAAAATAATTTTCATAAATAATTTATAACTTTTCATTTAAATTGAAGGATGAAGCAAAAAATTGTCTTTATTATTTGATTTTAATCAAGGTGTTGAAAAAAATCAGCTTCAATGTAGAAGGAAGGTTGAACGTCAAGGAAACGCTGTTTCCTTACGGCTCCGTAGCTCAGCTTGGTAGAGCACATGGCTTTTAAGTAAGATGCTTGCATCTTTCATTCTGTGCCTTCACAGAAAACACAGAAACCATGGTGTCGTGGGTTCAAATCCCTCCGGGGCCATTAGGGATTTGATAAATCAGTTTAAACAAAAAGGGAAAATAGAAAAAAACCGTAGGTTGTTTTCATTCGAATTCCTCCGGGGCCATTAGGGATTTGATAAATCAGTTTAAACAAAAAGGGAAAATAGAAAAAAACCGTAGGTTGTTTTCATTCGAATTCCTCCGGGGCCACTTTTTACTAAAACCCATTTTAACCAAAGGTTTTATAAACTAATTTTTTTTATTTTTTATTATTGATGAGTTATTAAAGTTACTTTCCAATTTTTTTACAAATGCATATCTTACAACCTAAACATTCAAAACTTAGCAAAAAAGAGTCTGATGAATTATTAAAAAAACTAAACATTTCTGAATCACAATTACCAAAAATATTTTCAAGTGATCCTGCTCTTCCAGAAAATTGTAATGTTGGAGATATAATAAAAATAGAAAGAAAATCTTCCGAAGGAAAATCAGTTTTTTATTATAGAGTTGTTGTATAATAAAGGGAACCAAGGTTCCTCTTATCAACCCCTCCTTTAAATTAGCTTCATAGGTGATTAAAAACCAAGCTAAATTAAAAACTCTCCTTAAAACACAAAACACCGAGTCAAATGAAAAAAAATAAGCACATAGTTGTAAAGAAATATTTGTTAGAACATTCACTAGTAGAATCTAATATTGTCTCTTTCAATAATTTTATCGAACAAAGAATGCAGGAAATTGTTGAGGAAGTTTCAGAAAATATCAACAAAGATGATTTCTTCGAAATAAATTTGGGAAAAATAAATATCGGAAAACCCCAAGTCATTGAATCTGATGGAAGTGCTTCATTAATTATGCCTTATGAAGCAAGATTAAGAAATTTAACTTATTCTGCACCAATAACGTTAGAAATAACTGTTAAAAAAGATGATCATACAGATTCAGAAATTGTTGAAATTGGAAAAGTTCCTGTTATGGTTAAAAGTAAAGCATGCAATACTCATGGATTATCTAAAGAAGAATTAATTAAAAATTACAACGATCCTTTAGATACAGGAGGATATTTTATGATTAATGGAAATGAAAGAGTAATGGTGATGTTAGAAGATTTAGCAGAGAATCAGCCATTTATTGAAAATGATAGCAAGGGCAATTTAAATTTAAGAATGTTTTCATTAAAAGGAACCTACAGAATTCCCACAACAATTTCTGAAAGTAAAGAAGGAATATTTGAACTTTCATTTAGTAGATTTAAAGATTTACCTCTAGTAATTATTTTGAAAGCATTAGGTATGATAAAAGAGTCAGATATTGCAAAATATATTGGAAAAGAAACAGATAGTGTTATTGTAAATCTTTATGAATTTGTAAATATAGCGACACAAGAAGATGCAATGATGTATATTGCGGAACAATCATCATTACAAGGAACAAAAAAAGAAATTCTTGATAGGGTAAAACAAAGAGTTGATTCTTTTTTACTTCCTCATATTGGATTAAAAAAAGAAGACAGAATGAAAAAAGCAATAACATTATGTAAATTAGTAAAAAGATTTCTAATTGTAAAAGAAAATCCTAAATTAAAAACAGACAAAGATCATTATTCAAGTAAAAGAGTAAGGCTTTCTGGAGATTTAATGGCTAATTTATTTAGAGTTAATCTTGGAATTTTAATAAGAGATATACAATATTCTTTACAAAAAGCATCAAAAAGAAAAAAAGTATTTTCAATTAGGACAATTGCCAAATCAACTTTATTTTCTCACAGAGTTGAATCTGCAATTGCAACAGGAAGTTGGGTGGGTGAAAGAAGTGGTGTAACTCAAAATATGGATAAGACAAATTATTTTGCAATAATTTCACAATTACAAAGAGTTTCAAGTATGTTATCAAGCGATCAAGAAAATTTTATGGCTCGTACATTACATCCAACTCATTATGGAAAATTCTGTCCAGTAGAAAGTCCTGAAGGAACAGAGATTGGATTAAGAAAAAATCTTGCAATTTTAAGTAAAATTTCAACAAGAATAAATGTTGATGAAAGTGAAATAATTAAAAAATTAGAAAGTGCAGGACTTAATAAAACAGAAACAGGTGAAGTAGATGTTTTCTTAAATGGTAAATTTATTGGAAATGTGATTTCTCTTCAAGAATTTGTCAGCGAAATAAGAGAGAAAAGAAGAGATAAAGAATTTCCTTTAGAAATGAATATAAAAAATGATTCTGATTTTAACACTATTTTAATTTCAACAGAGCCTGGAAGAGCATTAAGGCCTTTGATAATTGTCAATAATGGAATTCCAAATTTGACAAATGAACATTTGATTAAATTAGAACAAAATGAAATGAGTTGGAAAGATTTAATAAAAGAAAAAGTAATAGAATATTTAGATACTTCTGAAGAAGAAAATGCTTTAGTTGCATTGCATAAAAAAGACTTGACTTCTGAACATACTCATCTTGAAATAGATACAATAGATTTACTTGGAGTTATAACAAGTATTGCACCATATGCAAACCATAATTCTTCTTCAAAATTAATTAAAGGAAGTAAAAGTTATAAACAAGCCTTAGGATTATATGCTGCAAATTACCTTTGTAGATTAGATACGGATGTTTCCATTTTACAATATCCTCAAAAACCAATTGTAAGAAGTTTTGTTTATGATACCTTAGACGCATATCCTGCTGGCCAGAATTTAGTTGTTGCAATAATGACTCATCAAGGATATAATATGAAAGATGCTTTGGTTTTTAATCAAGGAAGTTTAGACAGGGGAATTGGAAGGAGTTTTTATTTTAGACCTCATTCTACAGTTGAAATGAATTATGCTGGTGGTTTAAAAGATGAAATACTAATACCTGAAAAAGGAATATCTGGTTACAAAACAGAAGAAAGTTATAAATTTTTAGATGATGACGGAGTTGTTTATCCTGAAGCTAATATTTATAATGGGGAGGTTCTTGTTGGAAAAACTTCACCCCCTAAATTTCTTTCAGAGGCAAGAGAAATATCTATAAGAACAAAGAAAGAATCAAGTATAACAATGAGACAAGAAGAAAAAGGAACTGTTGAATCAGTATTTATAACAAAAGATACAGAAGGTAATAAAATTATTAAAGTAAAGACAAGAGATTTAAGAATTCCTGAACTTGGAGACAAGTTTGCAACACCTCATGGACAAAAAGGAGTTATAGGGGCAATTGTTCCTGAAAATGATGTTCCTTTTACTTCAAGAGGAATTAAACCAGATGTAATATTTAACCCTCATGGTTTGCCAAGTCGTATGAGTGTCGGATATTTATTAGAAATATTAGCCGGGAAAGTTGGTAGTTTAAGAGGTGAAGTTGTTGATGGAACTGCTTTTTCAGGAGAAAGTAAAGAAGAATTAGAAGATCAACTTGAAGATTTAGGTTTTAGATATGATGGAAAAGAATCAATGTATAATGCAATTACTGGAAAAAGAATGACTGCAAAAATATTTATTGGAAATTTATATTATTTGAAATTAAAATATATGGTTGCAAACAAACTTCATGGAAGAGCTTCTGGAAAAATTGCTTTGCTTACTCGTCAACCTATCGAAGGACGTTCTAGAGGCGGAGCTTTACGTTTAGGGGAAATGGAACAACAAGCATTAGTAGCTCACGGAGCATCATTATTATTAAAAGAAAGATATGATTCTGATAAAATTGTTTTAAATATTTGTGCAGACTGCGGGGCAATTGCGGTAGAAGATAATATAAGAAGCAGAATTATTTGTCCTTTGTGTAGCAGTGAAAATGCTGAGCCAGTTGAAATTTCTTATGTTTTCAAACTTCTTTTAGAAGAACTTCAAGGAATGCATATCAGATCTAAATTAAAATTAAAAAATAAATACGAATAAAATGGTTTTTGCAGATTTTAAAGTAAAAAGAATTGAAGGGATGATGGAAACAATCTCTATTGGTGAAGAAAGTGGTAGGGAAAATTCTTGCCCTGAATTAGAGAAATGTGAGTATGGAAATAAAGGTAAAGGATTATTAGATAGAAAAAAATTTGAACAATGTGGTCATTGCTGGTGGGATTATGATAAATGTGATTATTTTCAAAATAAAGGAAGGAGTTTAAATTAAAATGCAAGTAGTAAGAAAAAAAGTTGCTGAAATAGAATTTGCCTTGTTTAGCCCTGAGCAAATTAAAAAAATATCTGTTGCAAAAATAGTAACTCCAGAGCTTTATGATATTGATGGATATCCTGTAGATGGTGGTTTAATGGATTTAAGACTTGGAGCAATTGATCCTGGAGTAAGATGTAGAACTTGCGGAGGGCGTTTAAAAGAATGTTTAGGACATCCTGGAAGAATTGATCTTGCCAGACCAGTAATTCATTTAAAATATGTTCCTTTAATTGAAATGGGCTTAAGATGTTTTTGTCATGATTGCGGAAAATTAATGCTTAATGATGATAATTTAAACAAATATTCTCCAAGTGAAAGGGCAAAAAAAGCAAAGGATTCAAAAAAATGTCCTCATTGTAGTACAGCCCAAGAAAAAGTTAAACCTGATAAACCAACAAGTTTTTACATTGGAAAGAAAAGATTATCTCCTATAGAAATAAGGGAAATGCTTGTAAATATTTCTGATGAAGAATTAAAAAAAATTGGAGTAAATCCAGTGGTAGCAAGACCTGAATGGGCGATTATTACCTCGCTTTTAGTCCCTTCTGTTACAGTAAGGCCAAGTATTATTTTAGAATCAGGAGAAAGAAGTGAAGATGATCTTACACATAAACTTTCTGATATTATTAGGGCAAATCAAAGACTTTGGGAAAATCTAAATGCAGGAGCTCCTGAAGTTATTATAGTAGATTTATGGGATTTATTACAATATCATATAACAACTTTTTTTGATAATACTGTTACAAGAATACCTCCTGCAAGACATAGAAGTGGACAACCTTTGAAAACAATTGAAGAAAGAATAAAAGGAAAAGAAGGAAGGATAAGAAAAAATCTTGCTGGAAAAAGAGTTAATTATTCTGCAAGAACAGTTATTTCTCCAGACCCTTCAATAGAAATTAATGAAGTTGGAATTCCTTATGAAATAGCAAAAATAGTAACTGTTGCTGAAACAGTAAATGACATAAATATTGAAAAATTAAAAAAACTTATTGAAAAAGGAGATGAATATCCAGGGGCAAATTATGTTATAAGACCTGATGGAAAAAGAAAAAAAATCTCCCTTGAACTAAAAGAAGAAATTATAAATGAAATTTCTCCAGGTTATAAAGTTGAAAGACATTTACAAAATAGTGATGTTGTTTTGTTTAATAGGCATCCAAGTTTGCACAAGGGAAGTTTAATGGCACACTTTGTAAAAGTTTTACCTGGTAAAACATTTAGATTGCATTCAGCAGTTACTTTTCCATATAATGCTGATTTTGATGGTGATGAAATGAATATTCATTCTCCGCAAACAGAAGAAGCAAGAGCCGAAGCAAGAATTCTTTTAGATGTTAAAAATAATTTAATTTCCCCAAAGAATAATACAAATCTTTTAGGATTAGATGAAGATGCTACAACAGGAAATTATCTTTTAGGATTAAAAGAATTTTCAAGAGAATCTGCAAATCAAATTATCTATAGTTTAGGAATCAATAAACAAATTTTAAAGAAAACAATTTCAGGGATGGAAATTTTTTCTGAGATACTACCTAAAATTAATTTTTCAAATCAATCAATAAAAATTAAAGATGGAAATATTATAAAAGGAAAAATAGACAAAACTCTTTTTGGAGAAGAAAATGGAGAATTAATTAAGGAACTTGATAAAACAATTGGAAGAAATGAAACAATAAAAATAATAAAAAATGCATTTGATTTAGGGGTAAGTTATTTGACTGATAGAGGTATAACAATTTCTGTCGAAGATTTAAATGTAAATAAAGGGGCAATTAAAGAAGGTGAAGAAATTATTCAAAGAGCAAGAAAAAAAACAGATGAAATAATTGATACTTATGAAAAAGAAGATGCTGAAATAATTCCTGGTAAAAGTAAAGAAGAATCAAGAGAAATAAAAATACTTCAAGTTTTAAATGAAGTTAGAACAAAAATTGGTGAAATGGTTAAAAAAGAATTTCCAAAAGATAATCCTGTAAATCATATGATTATTTCAGGAGGTGGAGGAAATATTCTTAATATAACTCAAATAGCATGTTGTGTAGGGCAACAAGCTTTAAGAGGAAAAAGAATTGATATTGGATATAATAAAAGAACTTTATCTTTTTTCAAAAAAAATGAATTAACTCCAGAATCAAGAGGTTTTATAAAAAGTTCATTTATGAAAGGATTGCGTCCAGATGAATTTTTCTTCGGTGCAATTACAGGACGTGATAGTTTAATGGATACTGCATTAAGAACTCCTAAATCAGGATATTTATATAGAAGATTAGCAAATGCAATCCAAGATTTAAAGAGTGAATATGATGGAACAATAAGAGATAGCAATAATAATATTATACAATTTAGTTATGGTTATGATGGTCTGGATATTTCAAAACTTCATGTTAATGGGAAAATGGATCCTGGAGAAGCAATAGGAATAGTAACAGCACAATCATTTGGAGAACCATCAACACAAATGGCATTAAATGTTTTCCATTTTGCAGGTGTTCAAGAAATGCAGGTTACTGCTGGTTTGCCTAAATTAATAGAAATTTTTGATGCAAGAAAAAAACCATCATCCCCAAAAATGGAGATTTCTCTTTTAAAAGAATATAATAATGAAAAAAATGCAAAAATATTTGCTGAAAAAATAAAAGAAGTTACTATTAAAGAAATTGCATCTGAGATTGATTTAAATTTCAGTGAAAAAAATATTGAAATAAAAATTAATAAAAAAGCATTAAGACAAACCCATATTTCAATAAAAAAAGTTGTTGAGAAACTTAATGAAATGGGGTATAAATCAAGAGAGAGAAATGATTCAATAATCTTAAATGTATCAGAATATAATTTTAGAGAAACTTACAAATTTAAAGAAAAACTTAAAGGCACAATAATTTCGGGAATTAAAGGAATAAATCAAATTATGGTTGTTAAGAAAGATAAAAATTTTATTGTTATAACTTTAGGAACAAATTTGAAGAAGATTATGGGTTTAAAAGAAATTGATAAAGATAAAACAATTTCAAACGATTTTTACGAAATGGCAAATGTGTTTGGGATTGAAGTAGCTAGGCAATTAATAATTGAGGAAATAAAAAAAATTCTTAATACTCAAGGGCTTGATATTGATATAAGGCATCTCGAACTTCTTTCAGATGCAATGACAAATACAGGAGGAATGAAAGGAATCACAAGGATGGGAATTATTGCTCAAAAATCATCAATATTAGCGAGGGCAACATTTGAAACACCTACAAAACAATTTATAAATGCGTCAATAAAAGGAAGTAAAGATAATTTAACAGGTGTTATTGAAAATATTATTCTAAATCAGCCAGTTCCTGTTGGAACAGGATTACCTGGATTAACTGTTAAAGTTACAGGGTCTTTAGTTAAGAAAGAATCTGAAAAAATTACTGCTAAACCAAAAGTGATTAAAAAAGTAAAAGAATGAGTAATTTTATGGCTAAATATTTTTTAAAATTAAATAATTTCTTCGCAACTTCCAGCGGAGGCAATTTAAGAAGTTGCTCAACCGCGTCGAAAAGGAAGGTTAAGCGAAGGAAACCATAGGTGTCCTCGCAATGGCTGGAACTATTAATATGCAGGATATGAGGTATTTGAACTTATTTGGAAAAATCACACAAGTAAGTACAAGATTTTGTTTTAAATATAATGAATCAATAATTTTTTGTGTTCCTGAAAATCTTATTTCAAAAGCAATAGGAATAAATGGAAAAAATACGAAAAAAATCAATGAAATTCTTGGCAAAAAAATAAAAATTATTCCAGAACCAAAAGGAACTTATAATGTGAGAAAATTTATAGAAGATATTGTTAGTCCTGTTACATTTAAAGATTTAAAAGTTGCAGATGATGAAATAATTTTAACAGCTGGAAGTCAAAGTAAAGCAGCATTAATAGGAAGAAATAAAAGAAGACTTCTTGAACTGCAAAAAATATCAAGAGATTATTTTGGGAAGGAATTGAGAATTATTTAATTATTGTGAAAAACTTGGATTAT
>Ga0187833_10002190_pt1 | contig 21346 bp, 19 predicted proteins | sample ETNtaG_37_FD_167968 | JGI IMG/M metagenome (GOLD analysis project Ga0187833, IMG submission 167968) | Marine microbial and viral communities from oxygen minimum zone, Eastern Pacific Ocean - ETNP2014_SV_400_PacBio MetaG (Illumina Assembly) | ecosystem: Environmental > Aquatic > Marine > Hypoxic...
TCAAACAGACCGTGAAGAATCATGCCGAGAGAGAATTCGCCCAGAAACTGAAGGAGTTGAGTGAAAAAACATCCGCCGGTAAAAATTCTGGATATTGGAGATTAGCTCTGAAGAAACAGTTCGATCTATCTTTCGATATCGGCAATGAAGCACTGCATTCAGGATATTATTTCATGACCGATGTCAACCACCCTGCCCTGGAGATCATCCCGGTGCTGGGATAGAAGACGGAGAAGATCCTCTGCTTAATGATTTATGGGGCCGAAACCGGAATCAGCACCCTGCTCGTCTGTCAAGACCCGGAGCTAGAAATGCTGGTCATCGCAGAAAACTCTGGAGGCAGCTTATAAACAACAGACCGATACCTGCCACCTGCAGTTTTATTCTTGGAATTCCTCAGAAACGGGGAAAAGTAAACTTTGCTTGGAACCTGTGGGTCGTCATGAAAAACCTCCCGAAAAGTATCTTTGTAGCACTTATTCTGTGCCTGATTGTCCTTTTCTCCTATTCCTGTAAATCCTCAGAAGACAGTTCCTCTGAAACCACCTCAGAATCTGAAACCACAACAACAGACACTGAAACAACTTCAAATACACTGGCTTCCTCGATCATCTCAGAATTAGAATCTAGCCTCTCCTCTACAAGCAATTCCAGAACAGGCAGGGTTTCTTCAAGACCGAACAGCAAGACCCTTTCTAACAATCTAACTGCAAGTCAGATTGCACAAATCAAAGAGGCCGCCCTTCAGGCAGTAAGTAGTGGGAATCTTGGCGAGTTGGAAGACCTGATTCAGCTGATGCCCAAGATCATCGAGGGGGCACAGGGGAAACTTTCTGACCTGGGGGCTCTCTGATTCCTCCAGGGAGTAAGTGAAGTTATACCCCCTCAGAATGATTTATGAAATATTCGGGTTAGTATAATTATCATTATTCTAATCCTTAGATCAATTTATGGTATTTCTAGGTTCAACTGTGAGTTCAATTTCAGCAGTCTTAACAATAGTACTGTTATTGGCATCAGGACTTATTGCCGATTTCCTTTATGGGTGGTTTTCGAAGATAAATGAATGGAACAGACGTTATGCCCAATCGTTGATGGTGGCGTTATTGCTGTTGATTCTCGTATTTTTCTACACGAAATTGCAAGCCGCAGAGCCAAAAATAAGGATCGGAAGATCCACCCTGGCGGAGTTCAAACAGACTGTGAAGAACCAGGCCGAGGGAGACTTCGCCCAGAAACTGAAGGAGTTGAGTGAAAAAACATCCGCCGGTAAAAATTCTGGATATTGGAGATTAGCTCTGAAGAAACAGTTCGATCTATCTTTCGATATCGGCAATGAAGCACTGTTTTCAGGATATTATTTCTTGACCGATGTCAACCACCCTTCCCTGGAGGTCATCCCGGTGCTGGGATCGAAGAAGAGAAGATCCTATGCCTGATGATTTATGGGACCGAAACCGGAATCAGCACCCTGCTCGTCTGTCAAGACCCGGAGCAAGAAATGCTGGTCATCGCAGAAAACTCTGGAGGCAGCCTATAAACAACAGACCGGCACCTGCCACCTGCAGTTTTATTCATGGAATTCCTCAGAAACGGGAAAAAGTAAACTTTGCTTGGAACCTGATGTTTCCTTGAACAGGGCTTTGACGGAAGGAGACGCGATCACCTCTTTGTTGGCGGCGTAGAGTTCATGGTTTTGTTCAAGTCGTGAAAGATCATAGAGGTAATTGATCATCAGTCCCGCTCCCTGCCCAATACCCCGGGCGGACACATCCCCGAGCCAGTTCACCCGTTCCAGGCTGGCCCCGTTTTCCAGGTGAAAGCGGGCCACCGGATCGTTGGGACTGCCGTCGCTTCGCTCCGACTGAAACAGGTATCGTACGCAGAGTCCCAGCACTGAAGGCTTCAACTGTTCCGCCAACTGCGGATCCAGATTCCATCCATTGTTGCTCAGCCGTTTGAAGAGTTCCCCGAGCCAGGGCTCGGTTCCCGAATCCTCTTTCTGCTTCAGCCAACGCATGAATCCCGGAAGCGGGGAGAGGGTTGCGAATTCCTCGAGCTGAGGAAAATGCTTCTGCAGGTCGTTGGCGACCTGCTTGATCAGGAAATTCCCGAAGGAAATCCCTTTCAACCCTTTTTGGCAGTTGGAGATCGAATAGAAAACCGCTGTTTTCGCGTTTTCCGGATCTTCCGCCACCCGTTCCGGATCGAGCACGTCCGCAATCTTGGAAGGCATGCCCTGGAGGAGGGCAACCTCCACGAAAATCAGGGGTTCATCGGGCATGCTCGGATGGAAAAAGGCAAAACAGCGGCGGTCTTTGGGTTCCAGCCTGCGCCGCAATTCTTCCCAGGATGGGATTTCATGCACCGCTTCGTAGGCAATGATCTTCTCCAGGATGTGGGCTGGTGTGGTCCAGTCGACTGTGCGCATGACAAGGAAACCGCGGTTGAACCAGGAACGAAACATGTGGCGGAAATCTTCGTCTACACGTTTCAGGACGGGATTGTTCCGCGCTTCTTCAAGCAGTGCCTCCCGCATTCGCACCAGACCGACGGTGCCGTCCGCCACGGAATTCAGACGGCGGAAGAGTTCCTGCCTTGGAGGTTCCGCCGCCTGCATCAAGCTGCAGAAATTTTGCGGATCCTTATCGTCTCCATACTTTTGAGCAGCACGTATGATTTGCCCGGCATCGATATCGTATTCCTCCGCCAGCAGCATGAAAAACCCGTTGCGCTCCTCCGCGTCGGTTTCTGCATAACGCTTCAAAAAACGGTCGGCATAGACCAGCGCCGATGCTTCCCCTTTGGTTTCAAGCACCAGAGCCGCCAACATTTTCAGTGACTGCTCACGGTTTTCACGTTCCAACCAGTTGAGACTCGGGAGTTTGATGCTCCTTTTGAAAATGGATTGGAGGAGATCTTGAAAAAATCCTGCCTGGGTCATCATAAGGCCTTGGTGCGATTTGGGGCTTTTCAGACGGCCAGTTGAGGAGCGGCCTCATCGATGATCGGCTTCAGCCCGGCCAAGGCACGTTCCGTAGCTTCCAGGGCACGTTCTGTATCAGAATCCTCCATCACCGTGGAAAGTGCGAAAAAGCCGCGGTTTCCGATGAATAATCCCTGATTCATCATTGCCATGTTGAAAAGACGGAGGATTTCACGGTCTTGAGTGAGAAAAGCCGTGGATGCCGTGCTGACGGGTTCCGGAGTGAAATGAATCTGCTGCAGGGATCCATAACCCTTAACTTGGGCCTTGATTCCCAGATCCTTGAGCATCTGTCGGACCTCAACCGCCATCGATTCACCCATCGTATTGATGCGTTCCAGGGCCTCTTGATTCATTTCCTGAAGTGAAGCAATCCCAGCGGCAACGCCGAGCGGGGTGGCTACGAAAGTCCCCGCATGGTGGGCGGGCCGTTTGTGCCTGGGTGAAAAGACCGCCATCACCTCCTCACGACCGCCGAAGGCGCCGACGGGAATCCCTCCACCGATGGTTTTCCCGAGTGCGGTGATGTCGGGCTCCACATCGTAGATCATCTGGGCCCCGCCGGTGGAGAGCCGGAAGCTGATCACTTCATCGACAATCAGCAGCACCCCGTTTTCCGAAGCTGTTTTTTTTAGGAATTGGAGGTAGTCCGCTTCCGGCGGAATCATGCCTGCTGCACCCATGACGCCTTCCACAATCACTGCGGCCAGTTCGTCACGGTTTTCACGGATCAGCTTCTCAGCGCTTTCCTTGTCATTGAAAGGGGTGGTCAGCACATCCTGCTCCGCGCTTTTGGGCAGTCCCGGCGGAAGCTTGCGCCAGCCTACCTGCATCTCCATGATGTCGTAGCTGCCGTGATAGTTGCCCTCCATCTTGAGGATTTTGTCCTTGCCGGTGAAGGCCCTTGCACCACGGATGGCAAACATGCAGGCCTCCGTTCCGGAAGTGCAGAAACGGACACGTTCCATCGCCGGAATGCGATCACAGATCATCCCCGCCCAGTCATAGACCTGCTCAAAAGGTGCCGCCATCGCAGAACCCTGGGCCGCCTGACGGGTGATGGCTTCCACCACGCGTGGATGGTTGTTGCCCAAAACCATGGATGTCCAGTTGTTGGAAAAATCCAGGTACTCGTTGCCGTCCACGTCATAAAGCCGACAGCCGTCTCCACGTTTCATCACTGTGGGATAAGGCTCCATCCAGACCGAAATGCGCATGTCCCCGTCTGGAACGTAACGTGATGCGTCGCGGATGATTTTCTGGGATTTTCCGGTCCGTTGTTGATAAGTTTTTTCTAATTCCCGGCTGTACTGATCGATGATTTCTTTTCTGGGCATAGGTTGATTTCCTGTTTCTGAAAACGTTTATTTTTAACTCTGATGCGTCTCGCATCCCTTTCATGATGCTGGTCTGGCGTATTTCGGCAAGCCAGAAGCCTAAATTGACAGCTGTTTCAATTCCCAGCCTTGCCTGTAGATGTCAAAGATTTAAAATAAAGATCGTCTCCAATCCCTGAATGGTTCTTCTCATCAGGAATTGGACTGAAATCCAGGACCTTGAAATCATTAATCATTCAAGAAGCATCCACCACTTACAGACAAGGAAAGCATGAGCAGTGAAGTCGTCATTCTCAGTGCCGCACGATCCGCGGGTGGTAAATTCGGCGGGTCACTCTCCTCACTCAATCCAACCGAGTACGGAGGACAGGTGATCCGTGAAACCATCAGACGTTCGGGAATTGAAGTGGAACGGATCGATCAGACCATCTTCGCCAGTGCCTGGCAGGCCGGAGTCGGCCCCAACCCCGCAAGGCTGGCGGCGGTGGGCGGCGGGGTGCCCTTGGATTCCCCTGCGGTCTCTGTTAACGTGCGCTGCGGTTCCAGTATCCAGGCACTGATTTTCGGAACCCAGGCGATCAAGGCGGGAGATGCCAAAACAGTGATGATCGGTGGTACCGAAAGCACCAGCCAGGTGCCTTATGCCTTGCCCAAAGCGCGCTTCGGTTACCGCATGGGGCCCGGTGAACTGGTAGATATCATGCATCGTGACGGCTTCCTCTGCCCCTTGGGTGGAGGACTGATGGGAGAAATGACGGATGATCTTGCAAAAGAAATGAACATCGGACGTGAAGCACAGGACCAGTTCGCCCTGGAGAGCCATCAGAAAGCGGAAGCAGCCTTCATTGAAGGAAAATTCGAAGATGAAATTGCGACAGTGGAAGTGCCGGGACGCAAAGGACAAACGCAGCCATTCAGGGATGAGGAAATCTTCCGTGCCGAAATAAAAGAGGAATCTCTTGCCAAACTGAAACCCGTCTTCCGCAAGGACGGCACAATCACCGCCGGAAACGCCTGTGCCCTCTGCGATGCGGCCTCGGCCCAGCTCCTGATGGATCGGGAAAGCGCCCGTCAGCAGGGGCTCGAACCGATGGCGCTGATCCGCGGCTATGCCTTTGTAGGATACGAACCCAGCCGATTCGGGCTTTCCCCGGTCAAGGCGATTCCCGAGGCCTTACGTAAATCCGGACTGGAACTGGATGACATCGACTTGATCGAATTGAACGAAGCCTTTGCCGCCCAGTACCTCGCCTGCGAACAGAAACTCGATCTGAACCGTGACAAGGTCAATGTCCATGGAGGCGCGATCGCCCTCGGACATCCGATCGCCGCCACCGGATCCAAAATCCTGACCACCCTGCTCTACGCACTCCGTCAAAGGGACCTTCAGTTTGGTCTTGTCAGTGCCTGCATCGGCGGGGGAAACGGGGTCGCCCTGGTGGTGGAACGTCTGCAATGATGAATGAGAGCCTTCGCAGCATCCGCAAACTGCCATTTCCAGGATCCATTGATCCTTCTTGAAATGCCGGCTCTTCCTGAAAATTCCCTTCACCCGAGAAACCCTGTGAGGCTGTTCGTTTTCAATGTGTTCTGCTGAAAAAGAGTTCCCATTCCGTTTCATTCAAAACTTTACGAACCATAAACCCCAACCCAACCTAAATGGAAAAACTGTTCAATCCCGGATCGGTCGCAGTGATCGGTGCTTCGGAAGTCCCTGGAAAAGCTGCGGAACGCCGTACCCGCAGCCTGCTCGAAGGAGGCTACCGGGGTCAGGTGTTTCTGATCAATCCGAAGCGCAAGGAACTTTTCGGTCGAAGGAGTTATTCAAGCATCCTGGAGGTGGATGGCGATGTGGACCTGGTGATGATCATTGTCCCTCCGCGTTTTGTGCTTCCCGCCGTTTCCGAAAGTGTGCGTAAAGGCGCCAAGGGCATCATCATCATCACGGCCGGGCTGGGGGAAATCGGGGAATCGGGAAAGGAAATCGAAAAGAAAATCCTGGAAGAAACCGTCCGTTCCGGAAGCATCATCGTCGGTCCCAACTGCAGCGGAATGTTCTGCGGGTCCGCGGGCATCAACATGCTCGGCATCCCGGGCATTGAAAAGGGCGGGATTTCCGTGCTGGCGCAGAGCGGTAACGTCATCGACTCGCTGACCCATTACGCACAAAAACGGAGCCTGGGATTCAGCAAGATCATCAGTCTCGGCAACGCAATCGGCGCGGAACTCCACGAATACCTGCAATACCTCGGAGAAGATCATGAAACACAAGTCATCATCTCTTATCTGGAAAGCATCAAAAACGGCCATGCACTGATCCAGGCGGCACGGGAAACCAGCCAAATCAAACCGGTGATCGTCCTCAAAGTGGGCCGTTTCGGCGCGGGCATCCGGACGGCGGCATCCCACACAGGGGCCCTGGCCGCAGATGATCTGGTTGTCGACGCAGCTTTCCGGCAAGCCGGGATCATCCGGGTTGCCAACATTGATGAAATGTTCGACCTCGCTGAAATTTTCTGCAACAGTCCGGTTCCAACCGGAAAACGGGTCGCTATCCTCTCCGAGGGAGGAGGGGACAATTCGATTTCCGCGGACAATGCAGAATCCTATGGAATTGAGGTTCCTGTCCTCACGGAGAAGACCCAACAACAGATCCTGCCCCATCTGCTGGAAGGTATGCCTGCGGCGAATCCAATCGATTATGGCGGAACGGCGGAAGAAAACCCCGAAGTCGTCTCACGCTGCACGGAAGCCTGCATGCAGTCCGAGGAAGTCGATGCAGTCTACATCACCGGTTTTTTCGGGGGCTTCCGTGAGATCATTGCCCCTCACGTGGGTGAACTGGAGGAAAAAGCCGCTCGGGAACTGGCACGTCAGGTGAAACAGTATGGCAAACCGCTCTTCATGCACAGCAGTTTTGCCGGAGAGGGCATCCCCGCGCTGGAAATCCTGAAGAGTTCCGGAATCCCGGTGATGGAGTCTTCCGACCGCTCGATGCGCTGCCTGGCGGAATTGATGAATTTCGGAGAAAAACGAAAGCAGAACCGGAAGCTTTCCTATCCGAAAACCCTGTCGATGAACCGGGAACGGGTCGATAAGATCATCGAAAGTGTACGATCTGAAGAACGAAGAAACCTTCTGGAAACCGAATCACTGGAACTGCTCCAGGCTTGCGGAGTGAAGATGCCTCCGGGAAAACTGGCAAAAACTGTTGAAGAAGCTGCTTTAGCTGCAGCTGCATTCCAGGTGCCTGTCGCACTGAAAATGGTCAGTCCGGACATCCTGCACAAATCCGATTCCGGAGGGATCCGTCTCCACCTCAACAATGCGGATGAGATTCATCGTGCTTTTCATGAGATCCATCAGAATGCCCTGGGGGTGACCGAAGAATCGCGAATTCGGGGGGTGCTGGTTTCCCCGATGGCCCAGCCTGGACAGGAGTGTATCGTGGGCATGATCCGGGATCCTCAATTCGGGCCGGTGCTGATGTTCGGACTGGGAGGAGTTTTCGTCGAGGTGCTGAAAGACGTTTCCTTCCGTATCACACCTGTCAGCAACGAAGATCTGGACTCGATGATCCGGGAGATCAAGGGGTTTCCGCTTTTGTCCGGAGTTCGGGGGGAGTCCCCCAAAGATATCGACTGCCTGAAACGGATCCTCGCCATCCTCTCAGAATTGGCCGAAGCCTATCCTGAAATCGAGGAAATCGACCTGAATCCGGTGATCGTTCATGAAGAAGGTGCCTCAGCGGTCGATTCAAGAATCCTGCTGTCATCCCTCAGGGATCAGATCCTCGTGTGATCCAACCTCTCACGAATTCTGCTTCAGCTTAGCCCATGTATCGCGGAGAGTGACAATACGGTTGAACACAGGAGGTTCCGCGGAGGACGCTTTTTCGTCGGAGCAAAAATAACCAAGTCGTTCGAACTGAAAACGGCTGCCTGGAATCACGTTTTTCAGCCCGGATTCGAGCCTGCAGTTTTTCAGGATTTCGACCGAATCCGGATTCAGATCCTTGAGAAAGTCGCCATCTTCGTGATTGCTTCCTGGAGAGGCTTCTCGGAAAAGGCGATCATACAACCGGACTTCTGCAGGAATGTTTTGCGAAGCAGAAACCCAATGGATGATGCCCTTGACCTTCCTGCCCTCGGGTTGAACCCCTTTAGCAGTTTGGGGATCATAGCTGCATCGGAGTTCGGAAATCTTGCCGGACGCATCACGAACCACTTCATCACAACGGATCACGTATCCGTAGCGCAGCCGCACTTCTTTTCCAGGTGCCAGCCTGAAGAACTTGCGGGGCGGATCTTCCAGAAAGTCATCCTCTTCGATGTAGATTTCACGCGTTAAAGGGATACTCCGCCTTCCCGCTTCGGGATTCTGAGGATGAACGGGGGCGTCCAGCATCTCCACCTGGTCTTCAGCAAAATTGGTGATCACCACCTTCAATGGTTTCAGCACGGCAAAAGCCCTGGGTGCATCCTGATTGAGCACCTCTCGGGCACAATCCTCAAGCACTGAAAAATCGATGTTGTTATTACTTTTGGAAATGCCAATCCGTTCGCAAAAAAGCCGGACCGACTCGGGTGGAAAACCACGTCGGCGGATTCCAATCAGGCTCGGCATGCGCGGATCGTCCCAGCCTTCGACATGCCCCTCTTCAACAAGCTGGATCAGTTTGCGTTTGCTGAGCACCGTATACTGCAGGTTGAGCCGGGAGAATTCATATTGGTGAGGCAGACACGGAGCCTCAGCCTCCCGCAAGACCCAGTCGTAAAGCGGACGGTTGTCTTCGAATTCAAGGGTACAGAGCGAATGCGTCACTCCCTCCAAAGCGTCACTCAGGCAGTGGGTGAAATCGTACATCGGGTAGATGCACCAGGCGTCACCTGTGCGCTGATGAGGAACCTTGCGGATCCGGTAAAGGGTTGGGTCACGCATGTGGATGTTTGGTGCAGCCATATCTATCCTGGCCCTTAACACATGGCTTCCATCCTCGAATTCTCCCTCGCGCATGCGTTGGAAGAGGTCCAGGTTTTCTTCGATTCCTCGTTCCCGAAAAGGGCTGTTGCGTCCCGCTTCGGTGAGGGTTCCCCGGTATTCACGGATTTGATCCGCACTCAAGCTGTCGACATAGGCCTTGCCTCGACGGATCAGGACACAGGCGAATTCGTAGAGTGCCTCAAAATAATCGGAGGCATGGGTCAGTCGATCCCCCCAGTTGAAACCGAGCCAGCGGATGTCTTCCAGAATCGCTTCTGCGTAGGTCGCATCTTCCTTGACCGGGTTAGTGTCATCGAAACGCATGAAGCAATGCCCACCAAAATCGCGGGCCATGCCGAAATTGAGAAAAATCGACTTTGCATGGCCGATGTGCAGATAACCGTTTGGCTCCGGAGGAAAACGGGTGAACACTTTTTCATGTTTTCCAGACTCCAGGTCCGCTTCGATGATTTTGCGAATGAAATGAGTTGCCGGAGATGATGCTGGTTGCTTTTCGTCCATCGTAGAGGGGGCTGATTCTGATTACTAAAGGTAATTTTATACCATGTGAACCTCGAAGCTCCAAGCCGATGAAATGAATCCCTGAAGTTTCTTTCCTGCTGATCTGTTAAGATGTTCTCCGAATTGCTTCCGGAATACTCATCAACATGCGTCATTCATAGTCCGAATTCGTGCATCATCCAAAATAACAACACTGAACCATCTTCAAACGACTTATGTCCCCGATCAAAGAAGAGCTAAAAGATCTCTCCCAATTTGTCCGACGCTGGGTTTTCTGGCGAACACTTTTGATGATCCAGCTGGGCTGTTTCCTTTTTGGCTGGGTGATCAGTGGGATCCTCATTCCACAGAATTTTTTTGCCGGAGGACTGATGGGGATCAGCCTGCTTATCATTAGTCTCTCCGGGGATTGGATCTCCCTCAGTCTGCTCTACATCCTGCTCAATATTCCGCTTTTTCTTTTGGGCTACCGCAGCTTTTCTCTGCGTTTTCTGCTGATCTCCCTGCTTGGAATGGGCATTTTCAGTTGCAACCTGGAGTGGACGGCAGGAATGAGCATCCCCACCCGCGAACCACTGCTCGCCGCCATTCTGGGAGGGATCCTTTCCGGTTCAGGTTCCGGTCTTTATCTGCGTTTTGGAGGATCCGTCGGAGGGTTGGACATCCTCGGAGCCTTCCTGAAGAAGAAATTCTCAATCCCGATCGGCAACACTTTCATCCTCGTCAATCTGGTGATCATTGTCGCCAACGGATTCCTTTACGACCTCGACATTGCACTTTATACCGGGATCTTCATGTATGTCTTTTCCTGGTCCCTTCAACGTGTCCAAACCGGCTTCTCCCAGCGTAAGGCGGTTTTCATCATCTCCAAAAAACCTGAGGAAGTGGCCGAAAAAGTGCTGCGAAAGATGGACCGCGGACTGACGTATTTTCATGCCTATGGGGGACTGGAACATGAACCACGGGAAGTGATTTACACCGTGATCAATTTGCTCGAATTAGGACGATTGAAGCAATACCTTTATGAAATCGACCCTGATGCTTTCATGGCCGTTAACGATACTGCGGAGGTGATTGGAAAGAGATTCCTGAGCTGGGAGGAGGAAGGATTCAATCCGATACGGAAAGAGTCTACAACCCCAAAATCTGCTTAGTACGTTTAGTTCTGCCCAAACGAAGGGGGGACTTTTTTAGGAGGATTTGGTTTTGGGAAGCATGCTGAAGGCTTCCAATGCTTTTTCTCGGGATTCCTTGAGAGGAACCACCGGATGGGGATAATCGGTTCCCAGACGAATTCCCGCATCCTTGAGTACTTCCGCAGGAGCTTCCCATGGTGAAAAAAGATATTTCCCAGGGAGTTTTTTCAATTCTGGAAGGTAGTGTTTGGTATAGACTCCATCCGGGTCGAACTTCAATCCCTGACTGACAGGGTTGAAGATCCGGAAATAAGGAGCCGCATCGGCTCCGCATCCTGCAACCCACTGCCAGCTTGCGCTGTTGTTGGCCAGGTCGGCATCCACCAGGCAGTCCCAAAACCACCGTTCTCCGTGTTTCCAATGCAACAGCAGATTCTTCACCAAAAAGGATCCTACGATCATACGGACTCGGTTGTGGATGTATCCCGTCTGCCAAAGTTCACGCATCCCTGCATCGACGATCGGATAGCCGGTCAGTCCTTTCTTCCAGAGCTCCAGACGTTTCGGGTCGTCGTTCCAGGGAAAGGCATCAAAACGCCGATGCAGATTCTTAGTCGGCAGGTCGGGAAAATGATAAAGCAGGCTGTAGGAAAACTCCCTCCATCCCAGTTGACTGAGAAAATGATCGAGGTTTTTACCCGAATGTTTATCCAAACCACCATACCAAGCCTGATTTGAAGAAATCTGGCCCTGATGAAGATAGGGAGAAAGTCTGGATACATAGGATTTTGCAGGAAAGTTGCGGCCTTCTTTGTAATGCATCAGACCCTTCTCAAAAAATTCCAGCATTTTTTCCTGCCCCCCTTTTTCACTGACTCTCCAGTGGGGTTCGATTTTCCTGTCCCAGGGAACTTTTGGAAGCAGCCCAAGGGATTCCACAGATTCCGAAAGTTCGGATTTCAATAAGCTGAGGTTTTTTGGAACAGGTAGAGGCTCCCTGGGAGGAGGTGCATTGAGGCAAGCATTCCGGAAAAAAGGGGTGAAGACCCGGTAGGGAGTATCATCACTTTTCAGAACCTCCATCGGTTCCCAAAGCAGAGATCCGTTGAAACTCTCTGCCTCCACTCCTTTTTCCTTGAAGAACTGCTTGATGGACGCATCCCGGTTCCTGCTCCAGGATTCGTAGCATCGGTTCCAGAAGATTCCGGATGCCCTGTGCTTTTCCAAAAGACTTTGCAAAATCTGTTTCGGATCTCCCTGGAAGACATTCAAGTTGCCCTGAAGGGACTCGTCGAGAGCTTTCAGGGAATGATGCAGCCACCAGCGGCTGGCTCCACCAGGGCGATGATCTCCGCCATGAACCTGGTCCAGAATGTAGACCGGAATTACGGATCCTGATTCAGCCGCATGGCTCAGAGCAGGATTGTCTGCAAGCCTGAGATCCTGACGGAACCATTGAATGTAGATTTTTTCAGGCATCAAACTTACCGTTTATGCTTAAAAACGTAGTCTCTGAAAGTGAGGAGAGGAGCTCTCCTGAGATGATAACGAATGATAAAACATTGCAGATTTCATACAGTGAGGAAATTCAAGGCAGGTATTATAAAAAGGTTTTTGTAGAGAAACAGTTTAAGGATGAAATCAGAAATGCTCCATCCAGGGTCTGAGGTCCATTTCCTGGGTCCAGGCACTGCGTTTCTGGAGGTGAAGCTGCCAATAGGCTTCTGCGATTTCTTCAGGATTAAGAATCCCCTCTTCCTCTTTTTTGGCGTAGGTCTGGGGAAACAGTTCCTGAATCCATTCGGTGTCAATCGCCCCGTCGATGATGATGTGGGCGACATGGATGCCCTGGGGGCCGAATTCACGGGCCAGGGACTGGGCCAGGGAACGTAGACCAAATTTAGCCCCGCTGAAGGCAGCAAAACCTGAAGCGCCACGCATGCTGGAGGTCGCCCCGGTGAAAAGGATCGTCCCTCGGCCTCTGGGTTTCATGTAACGAACCGCCTCCCGGCCTGTGAGGAACCCTGCAAAACAGCCCATTTCCCAGACTTTGTAAAACACCCGGGAGGTGGTTTCCTCAAGTGAAAAACGTACGTTTCCACCGACGTTGAAGACACAGACCTCGATCGGTCCCACTTCCTCTTCGACGGTTCGGAACATGTCCTGTACCTGGTCTTCCTTTCGTGCATCGGCCCCAAAGGCACGGACCCTGCCTCCGGCTTCCTCAATTCTTTGGACCAGGGGTTGGAGTTTTTCGACGTTCCTACGGGAAATACAGGCGGTGTAGCCTTCACGGGCGAAGCGTCGGGCGATGGCTCCTCCGGTGGCATTTCCTGCACCCATGACGATGACTGCACGATCTTCCATACTCTTGTTGATGGATGAGAGGGTTAAAGAGAGAGTTCCGGATTTTCAGGACGTTTGGAACTTCAACCGAAATGGAACCCGTTCAGGAACTGCAGGAAAGCATCGAACAGCCTGGACGGTACCTGGCCCACTCGGGATGCAGGGCAAAGGATTTTTCCTGTTCGGGTTGTTTGCATAGGGTCTGCGTATAAGTTCCAATATTTCTTTGACAAAAGACGGATCCTCTTCGGTTGCCAACTCGATGGCAAGTGTGGGATAAACCTTCCTTATCCTAGGAAATCAGCGTTCTTCCTTTCGAAATGGTTTGAGCAGTGCAGAAGGGGCGCGTGCATTTCGTGAGACCAAAGTCATCGTGACAATCGTCAACACAAAGGGCATCATCAGAAACACCTGATAGGGCAGATTGATGGCACTACTGGCCTGCAACCTCAATTGGAGGGCATCGATCAAGGCAAAAAGCAGTGCTCCTGCCGCACTTTTCCAGGGCCCCCACTGCCCAAAGACCACCAGGGCGATGCAAACCCAGCCTCTTCCAGAAATCACTCCGAAGGTAAATGCATTGAACTGGACCATGACCAAGAATGCTCCCGCTGCTCCCATCAGCGCTCCAGAAATCATCAGCCCCTGGTAACGCATTGCGGAGACGTTGACCCCCGCTGAATCAGCGGCATGCGGATTTTCCCCCACGGTCCTCAGATTGAGTCCCCATGGGGTTTGAAAAAGCAGAAAAGCCGATAAGGGCACCAGAAGCAAAGCAAGATAGGTCAAGGCTGCCTGCTGAAAAAGGACCGGCCCCACCCAGGGAATATCCATTAAAACAGGAATGCCAACAGGAGTGAAGGCCTTGATATTCGGTGGAGTGGAAGGCTGTCCGAAGATCAATCGGTAGAAGAAGAAGGCAAAACCTGTTGAAAGCAAAGTGACCCCGATTCCAGAAACATGCTGACTCAGTCCAAGACTGACCGTGAGAAATCCCATCAAGATCGCCATCAGCATGCCCGTGAGCATGGCTGCCAATACCCCTAGCCAGAGGCTGTTACTGAAATATGCCATGGTGAAGCCGGACATGGCTCCGAAAAGCATGATTCCTTCGATACCAAGGTTCAGGACCCCCGAACGTTCTGCGAAAAGTTCTCCAATCGTTGCTAAGATAAATGGGGTTGCAATCCTGATCAGAGCCGCAAAGAAGCCAATGTGAAAAATCTGGGAGAGGATTTCATCCATGCTTTATTCCGATGCAGAAAGATGGGTCCGAACACGATAAGTGGAAAAAAGCTGAGCAATCAACATCGTCACCAAAGCAGTACCTTGAATCACATCGGCAAGGAACACTGGCACACCCGTGGCCCGTGACATGGCTTCAGCCCCCGTCACTACGATGGCAAAGAAAAGTGCCGCCGGGACTACGCCTAGGGGGTTTAACCTGGCCAGCATCGCAATCACAATCCCGGTATATCCATAGCCTGGAGAGATGCCGGCCATCACCTGAAAGTGCAACCCACCCACTTCACCTGCCCCGGCCAATCCTGCAAGGGCTCCTGAAATCAACGCGGTATAGATCAAAACCCGGGTAATGGGTATTCCTCCATAGGCTGCCGCTTCCGGATTTTCTCCAACAACACTGATGGAAAACCCTAGCGTTGTCCGTCGAATCAACAACCAGACTAGAGGTGCTGCGACGAGAGACAGCAAAACTCCGAGGTGGAGCCGTGTCGCACGTAAAAGAATAGGAAACTCCGCATCCATTCGAATATCCGGTGAATCAGGATAACCGCTCAAAGGATCCTTCCAGGGCCCGTCAAGGAGTGCAGTCATGATGTAAAAAATGACAAAATTGAGCAGCAGGGTTGTCACCACATCATCCACCTTGAAACGTGTGCGTAAAACTGCAGGAAGCAAAGCCCAACAGGCTCCACAAACAGCTGAAAAGATGATCATCAGGGGGACCAGAGAAAATGTTGGAAGGGATTCAATACCACCAACGAATGCCGCACCCATGGCACCTGCGAGCAGTTGTCCTTCCGCTCCTATGTTCCAAAACTTTGCCTTGAAAGCAACCGTCACAGCCAAACCGGTCAATATCAATGGCGCTGCTTTTACAAAGGTTTCCACCATGTTGAAACGGCTTGATACCGCACTCAGGAAAAGTTTGGAATAGGCATCTATCACATTTGCATCAGCTAATGCAACCAGCCCACTGCATAAGACCAGAGTCGCCAGTACTGCAGAAAATGGAAGAGCTAAATTAAGCCAGAGAGGAGTATGTTCCCGCAGTTCAAGCCGGAGGTGCATCGTTTTGTTTATGCTTTAAGGATCTGTATCATGCCGCTTCGGCCCCTGCCATCATCAATCCGATTTTCTCGACGGATGCATCTGCAATGCTTTGTTCACCATGGACGCACCCTTCGTACATCACCATGATGCGATCTGAAAGGGTAAACAGTTCCTCAAGATCCTCACTGATGAGAATGATGGCAGCACCTGCTTCTCGAAGTTCAAGAAACTTTCGGTGAACAAAATCTGCAGCTGCCACATCCAGTCCACGGGTCGGCTGGGATGCCAGAAGAACTTCCGGGTCGAAAGCCAGCTCTCTGGCTAATAGAGCTTTCTGGAGGTTTCCGCCGGACAACGTTCCAGTCCGAACTTCCGGACCAATTGCTCTGATTCCGAAACGGGAAATCATGGCCTCCGTGAATTCCCGGATGGCCTTGAGACGAAGGATTCCCAGACGGCTGAAGTTTGGATGGTTGATCCAGGGCAGGACCATCGATGAAGACAGGGGTAATGTGGTCACCAGTCCTGTCGTCATGCGGTCTTCGGGGATACGTCCAATTTTCAGTTTCTGCATCTTCCTGGGACTGGATTGAGTAATGGTATTTCCTTTGACCTCAATCTTGCCTTCCGAAGGAGGCAAGATTCCGGCAATGACATCTGCAAGTTCACGCTGACCGTTCCCTGAGACTCCGGCAATCCCCAGAATTTCTCCTCCATGAACAACCATATCGACGTCCTTCAAAAAAGGACGGTTGGGGATTCTAGTGGAAATTCCACTCAGTTTGAGAAGAGGATCTCTCAGTTGGGATGTTGTTTTCTCAGGCGGGGTCAGTTCATGGCCACACATCATTTGTGCCAGTGAACCTTCCGTGACGGCACGAGGGTCCTCTACAACTGACGTAACAGCACCACCGCGCATAACGACAACACGATTGGTTACTTCCCGGACCTCATACAATTTATGGGTGATGAAGATAATGCCCATACCACCGTCTGCCAGGGCTCTTAGCGCCGAAAAAAGACCTTCTGACTCCTTGGGAGTCAAAACCGCGGTTGGTTCGTCGAGAATCAGAATCTTTGCTTTTCGGAAAAGTGCTTTGATGATTTCAAGCCTTTGCTGCTCGCCAATGGTAAGTTCTGAAACGATTGCGTCAGGATTGAGCTTCAAACCATAGTGCTTTCCTATTTCCTCAAGCCGGTCTCTGGCACCTGTTTGATCGAGTCTTCCTCCTTTACCTGGCCTGCCAAGCATCAGGTTTTCAAGAACGGTGTGCCTTGGTACAAGGTGAAAGTGCTGATGAACCATTCCCACCCCCAATTCTAATGCATCTGCAGAAGAGTGGATTTCGACGGGCTGCCCCTGGATTGATATGGATCCCTGATCGGCCTGATAGGTCCCAAACAGGATGTTCATCAGGGTTGTTTTGCCCGCTCCATTTTCTCCTAAAAGCCCAAGAATATCTCCCGCTTTGAGGAGAAGATCGACCTGCTGATTTGCCTGCACCACTCCGAAGCTTTTGCAGACACCTCGCATGCTAAGCAACAGGTCCGAATCAGACATTTTTGTGAGGATGTAAAATAATTTTGAAACAGGATAAGTAGGCCCTTAATCCGTTCCAGAATTCGAAGGAATTTCGAAAAATGCCGGTTTTAAACGAGAAAGAATAAAACCGGCTGGTGGGTTGTCTCAGAAATCAGTCCGAGTGCGGGGTACTCTCGTCGACATCAACACGGTGGGTTCCATCAAGGATTTCCTGCTTACGTTTTTCCACCATGGACTTTACGTCTGCAGGAAGTTTGTTTTCCCATTTGTGATAGGGAGCAAGGTAGGATCCTCCCTTACCCATAAATGAAAAACCTCCAAAATCCTGAGCCGTGGGAACCCCTGCCTTAACCAGAGTAACCACATGCTTAATGGTAGGCCACATATCCCATACCGGTCCTGTGATGACGGTGTTCGGGCCCAGAGAAGCCTGGTCCGACATGTTGGAGATTGCCAGTGCTCCTTTTTCGGCACAGGCTTCAATGACTCCAAAACGCTCCGCATAAAGGACATCGGCTCCTGCTTCAATCTGTGCCAGTGCAGCTTCCTTAGCTTTGGGCGGGTCGAAAAAAGAACCAATGAATGAAAATTTACAACGTACTTTATTATTCACTTCTTTGGCACCATTGCAGAAGGCATTGGAAAGGCGGTTCACTTCCGGAATAGGCATGGCAGCGACAACACCGAGGACATTCGATTTCGTCATTTTTCCGGCAATCATACCAGAAAGGTAGGCTGGTTCATGAATCCAGTTGTCAAACACACCAAAGTTTGGTTCTGCAGGCCCAATACCTGATCCGAAGACGAAGGACACATCAGGATAATCGCGAGCCACTCTACGCGCAATTCGCTCCGCGCCAAATGAATCTCCAGTAATCAGCTTATATCCATTTTCTGCATATTCACGCATGACCCTTGCAAAATCAGCAGATTTGACACTTTCCGACCAGGTGTATTCGATCCCCATTTCTTTTTTGGCCTGAAGCAGAGCAACGTGAATCTGATTCACCCAGGGTTCCTCAATTGGTGTTTCAAATACTGCTGCCACTTTAAGTCCAGAGGCTTGAACCGGTTGGTAGAATATTCCCAAGACAAGTAAAGCCAATGCTCCGAACCCTGCTTGCTTGATCAATCGGATGAAGTACTTTTTGAAGTAATTATGGACCATTTCTTTTTTCATAGGATCTCCTGGAAAGAAAGTGTTTTAATGATGTGAAAAGGATTTGGAAGGTCTGATTGAATAGATAAAATGTGCCCAACATTCTCTTTTCGTAATTCCATTCAAGCAGCGCATCTTGGTTTTTCTTAACCTTCTCTAGTGGAATGTTACCTCAAAAATCCAATCCTGCTTCTTGAATCTATGGTTTTTTAGCTTTGTTTCATCATCAAAGTCAAAGGAAATAGTACCTTTTGACACTCCAAAAGCCCTTTCACTTTTTCTAACCAATAATGGATGCTTTCGTTATGGGAAAACGATATTCGATTGGATGCTTCGAAGCATTGAACGCTGTTGAATCATGCACTTGGAGAACTTAAATCATTTTGTTCCATCCTGAAGACTGTAATCAGATGCCTTCCAAAATCACCCTAATTGGTTCCACAGGACTGATTGGTTTACATTTTCTTGAAAGCATCCGTGAGGATGATTTCCCGGATGTCACTGCAATAACACGCCGGAAGATTTCAATCCTGGCCGATAAGCATTTCATCAGACAGGCCATAAATGATTTTTCTGATCTGGAAAGCATGAGACCGGATCTGAAAACCGATGTTCTAGTCAGCAGCTTGGGGACCACCATTAAAAAGGCAGGGTCTCAGGATGAATTCTTCAAAATTGACCACGACCTCCCCTTGCGCATTGCCAGAATGGCTCATGAGGAAGGTTGCAGGACGATGATCCTCGTCTCATCTGGAGGTGCGAACCCACAATCTTCTATTTTTTATTGTCGCGTCAAAGGCTTGCTGGAAGAAGCTCTATCAGAGATAGGTTTTGATCGGCTCCATATACTTCGGCCAAGTCTACTGCTGGGACCTAGAACAGAAAGTCGTCCAGGAGAGTATTTAGGAAAGCTCTTGATGCAGCCGCTTTCTTTCCTGATCCCATGGAAATACAGACCCATCCATGCCCGCATCATGGCCAATACCATCCAGCAATTGATCCGAGGAAATGAAAAAGGCCATTACATCTGGGAAGGTAAGGATCTTTATAAAGAAGTTGATGGATAGCCCAGGAAGATATCCGACAAGGAAACACTCTAACCCGATTCAACTTTTGAAATCGCAATCAGCACGAGCCCGGCTCCGACGCAGATCGTACCGATGGCAATACTCCAGGTGAGGGGTTCATCCAGCAACCATGCAGAAAGTAGTACCCCGCAGACTGGGGAAATGAATCCGAAACTGGAAACCAGGGTTGGACTGTAGAATTTGTACAAAAATCCCATTGCCATGAATCCGAATCCGGCGATGACCACCCCCTGGTAGAGAATCCCGGCCAAAGGCGGCCAGTCCAAATTCTCCCAGCGGATTTCCTCAAACATCAATCCTCCCAACATAAAAGCCCCTAAGGAAAGGATCATCATCCAGGACACCACTCGGGTGGGTTCGGTCTGCCTTACCATCTTGGCCGACAGAATCAAGCGGAAGCCCAGCAATGTGGCACTGAGCAGAACAATCGCTGCTCCCCAAATCGAAAATTCCTCCACATCAAGTCCCCCCCTGCGCAACACAATCACGCTGGTTCCCAAAAATGCAACGGCCAGCCCCAAAATGCGCAGGAAGGTCAACTGGTCTCCCTTGATCATGTAGTGTGAAAAAAAAGCGGCAAACAAGGGAAAGGTCGAAATTAAAACCGAAGAGATGGCACCCGATGAAAGACTGAAACCTTCGTTCATGAGCCAGATCTGGATGAAAAAAAGTAATCCAAGCATCGAAAAGGGCATCAGCTCCTCTCGTTTCAACATCATCGGAATTCCTTTGATCCACGCCCAAATCAGGATGCAGAGTATGGCGATCGTAAATCGTAGAAAACCGCTCCACAACGGTGGGAAAACCTCCAACCCGAACTTGACCGCCACCGGGTTTCCTCCCCAAAGCGCATGGATCAGCGAGATGGCAATTGCTGCCTTAAAAGTGATCTTCATCAGAAGCCAGGAACATACATTTTAATTTTATTTGATACTATCAAGTAAATGCCTTAGAATGGATTCATCAACAATTCGGAACCCATTTCAAACGGAGATCATGATGGAACATTTAACAAAAGAAAGCTTCAAGAATAAGGTTTTTGATTTTGAAGCAAATCAGGAGTGGAGTTTTGCAGGAGACAAGCCCTGCATCATCGATTTTTATGCAGACTGGTGCAACCCCTGCAAGATTGTAGCGCCAATTTTGGAAAACCTGGCAGAGGAATATCAAGGAAAACTCGACATTTACAAGGTCGACACCGAGAAGGAACAGGAGCTTGCGTCAATGTTCAACATCCGCAGCATTCCCTCCATTCTTTTTGTCCCAAAGGATGGCAAGCCCCAGATGTCGATGGGAGCCCTGCCAAAAGAAAATTTCGTCCAGGCCATCCAGGATGTCCTGCATGTCAAGGATCAACCGCTTTGATAACTTCATCAACCGCTAACGGGAGAAAGAATGGTTCAGCATTCCGGACCCAAGCCCGATCATCCTGAATTTTCTGAGCTTGCTGAATCACTTTTCAGCCTGATCCATTACCGCAGCAGTGTGCAAAAAAAATGTGCACGCCTGGGTGAGATGGAATGCAGGTTTCTGAACTTGCTTGCATGCCAGGAAAAACCCGTACAGATGAACACACTGGCAGAACTGCTGGGAGTTTCCGAAAGCAGGATTACGAGGCTGGTGGAACGGATGGTCAAAAAAGGGCTGGTGACCAAACACCGTTCCGCCCAGGACCGGCGCAGTTGGAACGTCGGCATTTCGACCCAGGGACTGGATGCCAACATGAACGTTTCGGCGGTTTCTATGGAGGTCCAGTCCGAACTGATGGCCAACTTGCCTGAGGAGGAACGTGAAGCGATCTATCGATGCGTCAAAACCTACATCCAAACTTTTCACAAAATCCTTGAGAACAAAGATGCTGAATTGGAAAATGCCAACTAACCTTCTCAGGTCATTTGGGATGACGCATGAGAAGAATTTATATTGAGTTGATCGAACTGTTCTGTGGTCG
>Ga0187833_10002193_pt1 | contig 21329 bp, 19 predicted proteins | sample ETNtaG_37_FD_167968 | JGI IMG/M metagenome (GOLD analysis project Ga0187833, IMG submission 167968) | Marine microbial and viral communities from oxygen minimum zone, Eastern Pacific Ocean - ETNP2014_SV_400_PacBio MetaG (Illumina Assembly) | ecosystem: Environmental > Aquatic > Marine > Hypoxic...
AATAAAGCATTAACTTTCTTTCTTGCTATATTTTTACATATTATTTTATAATTAAGCTATCCATAATCAATGGAAAAAACAAAAAAAAAAAGAAGTATTATTGTAAAACTGAGAAATAATTTTATTGCAGGAGTAGTGGTTTTAATTCCTATAGGCATAACCGTTTACCTGACATTATTCATTATTAAAATTTCATCAAAAATATTACCCAAGGAATTGAACCCAAATCATTACCTACCATACAATATACCCGGAGTTGAAATAATCATTTCAATTATTTTAATAACGTTTATTGGGTGGTTGTCTTTATCTTTTATTGGAAAAAAATTATTAGAATTATTTAACAACATTTTAAAAAAAATTCCTATTTTAAGAACTATTTATTCTGCCTTTGAACAAATGTTAGATATTTTTACTAAAAGCGATAAAAATAGAAAAAGCGTTGTATTGGTTGAATATCCTCGCAAAGGTTCATGGGCAGTAGGATTTGCTACAAAAGAAAATCATGGTGAAATAAGCAATAAATCAAAACAAAATTTAGTTAATGTATTTGTACCCACAACTCCAAATCCAACTAGTGGTTTTTTATTAATGTTTCCTAAAGAAGAAGTGATTTATTTGGACATGTCTTTTGAGGAAGCGTCAAGATTTATTGTTTCAGCAGGAACTTCGGATTCTAAATAATCTTGAATTAATCAATTTGATTAATAATTTCAGCCTTATCATATAACTTTATTAATGGTTCATATTTTTTAAGATTCTGTTTTCTATTTTCAATTTCTCTAATATTCATCTCTGCCATTTTAAATAATTTATCGTGATGAATTGGGTCTGCTAATTTAAATTCTTTAATTCCACTCTGTTTGTAACCTAATATATCACCAAAACCTCTTAATTTCATGTCTTCATCTGCTATCTTAAAACCATCATTTGTTGATTTTAATATATTTATTCTTTTTTTTGCATCTTCGCTAAGATTTTTTTTATATAACAAAATGCAAGTTCCTCGCATATTGCTTCTTCCAATCCTGCCTCTTAATTGATGAAGTTGCGATAAACCAAATTTATTTGAATTTTCAATAACAATAACATTTGCATTTGGAAAATCGATGCCAACTTCTATTACAGTAGTTGATACGAGTATTTGAATTTTTTTATCTAAAAAATTTTTTAAAACAATTTCTTTTTCTTCATTCTCAAGTGATCCATGAATTAAACCAACTTTACCAATAAATATTTTATTTAAATATTCAAATTTTTTTACTGCTGCTTCGTAATCTAATTTTTTTGATTCGTTAATTAAAGGACACACCCAAAATATTTGATTTTTATTACTAATTTCTTTTTTTATAAAATTTAACACTTCGTTAATTTTGGTTTCAGGCTTGCTTAAAGATATTATTTCTTTTCTATATGATGGTTTTTCTGTTAATTTTGATACATCCATATCACCATAAAAAGTCATTATCAAAGTTCTAGGTATGGGAGTTGCAGACATCACCAATATATCGCAATCTTCACCACCTTTTTTTGATAGCTGCATTCTTTGTTTGACACCAAATTTATGTTGTTCATCGATTATTATTAAACCTAAATTTCCAAATTCTGTTTTTTTTTGAAACAATGCATGTGTTCCAAATATTATATTTGTATTTTTTCTTTTTAATTCATTGCTTTTTTTCTTTCTTTCTAAATAACTAGTTTTACCCGTTAAAAAATCAATTTTAATGTTACTTCCAATAAAAATTTTTTTAGCAAGAGAATAGTGTTGATTTGCTAATATTTCAGTTGGAGCCATAAATGCAACTTGATAACCTGATTCTATAACATTTGCAGCGGCTATTATTGCCACTATGGTTTTTCCTGAACCAACATCACCATGTAAAAGTCTAAACATTTTTGATTGGGAAGATAAATCTTTATTTATTTCATTGATAATATCAATTTGATTCTTGGTCAGTTTAAAACTAAAATTATTAATTATTTTTTTGCTTAATTTATTTCTAAATTTTTTTGGTTTTTTTTTTATTTTTTTTATTTTTGTTCTTATTTGAGATAAAACGATGAGACTTGATAATATTTCATCATAAGCCAATCTTTTGTAATAATTTGATTGAAAATCTTGCTTAACTTTTGGATCATGTAAATCTAATATAGATTCTTTCCAACTTTTGTTGTTAAAATTTTTCATAATATTTTCGTCATGCCATTCCGGCAAAACCGGTAATTTTTGGAGCACTTGTTCAATAATATTTCGATATATTTTTTCAGTTATTCCTTCAGTCAGCGAATATCTGGAAATAATCCTTTTAACAAAATCTTCTTTTTCTAAAGAAACTACGTAAGCTGGGTTGGTGATCTGATATTTTTTATTATAAAAATTTACTTTACCACTCACAATTACCCATTCATTCAAGGGTAGTATTTTTCTTATATATCCTTCTCTACTATTAAAAAAAACAATATCTATTTTTCCTGTAGAATCTTCACATCTAACAGTATTTGGTAATTTTCTAATTCTTGGGATGTTGTATTTTAAAACTTGAACCTTTATAGTACCAATTTTACCTATTTCCAGTTTATTAACATTAATTAAGTTAGATCTATCCACAAATGCCTGTGGCAAGTGCCATAGCATATCAAACAAAGTTTCAATTTTTTTTTTCTTTAATAATTTTTTAGTTTTTTGACCAACTCGTTTAAGTGTAGAGATGTCTTTTAGTAAAAATTCATAACTTTTAGAATGACTCATTATCCTGTATCATATACCTATTTTAATTGAACCATGAATAATATTAATCTACTTAAAAAAAAGATTTTATATCGCTCAGAACATCGTGGTACAAAAGAGATGGATTTATTGTTAGGCAATTTTGTTAATAAATATATCAATGAGTTTGATATTGTAGAATTGAACCAATTGGATGATTTATTAAATTTTGATGATGATAATTTGTTTAAATGGTATTTAAACAAAAAGGATAAAATTAAAATTCCAAATAATAAAGTTTCTAATCTTTTAAAGAATTTTAAAATTTAATATAATTGCTGGCGGAGAGGGTGAGATTCGAACTCACGAATGAGTTGCCCCATTGCTGGTTTTCAAGACCAGTGCTTTCAACCGCTCAGCCACCTCTCCAAAGTGTAGTATTATCTGCACTTTAATATATTTTTTATGAATTTTACACAACCAGAATTTTGATCTATCCTCTTATTTGCTAATCAAAAGAAACGTATGTTTTGGCTATTTTTAAAACTGTATTTTACTTTAATATCTGTAAAAAAGTTTGCTTAATACCTTTTATGATGTAGATAGCTTTTTAAATTCATAACTTTTCCAAAAAAAAATCAATTTATCTTTTTACACAAGAGTCAAAAGTTGCTTTATTTAAATCAAAGGAAATATATTTTCTTAAATTTAATATTAATAAATTATAAATTTAACAATTAAATTGTAATGAAATAATTTTAGATTATATATAGAAAGGGTTTTATTCAAAAATGTCTAGATTAATTCTATTTACAAAATTATCCATATCGATAGTTAGAAATGCCTGTTCAGTATTAGCTCTAAATCTAATTATAATTTATTTTAAGTTAAAGAAAAAAAAGGTTATATTTTTTTATCATCCAATAAAATTACTTACTTTTATACATCAATTTTATATAGAGGATCTATTAGAAGATATGTCTGAACATTATTCAGTAATTTACGGACATGAAGTAAAAAAAAATATAGGAAAAAAATATTTTTATATAAACCAAGGTTATCTTAAATTTATTTTAAATATTGATTTATTTATAAGCAATAATATTTGTGATGTTTTTCCTCCAAAATCAAAAAAAATTTATATTCATCATAATATTTATGATGATCCTTGGGTTCCAAGAAACAAGGAAAAAGTAATGTGCCAAAGACTTTTGAATTATAATTTTATTTTTTTATCATCGAAAATGCAAATTAAAATGGTAGATGAAATGTTCAGAAGATATGATATAGGAAAATTTCCTAACCTTAAAGAAATTGGCTATCTAAGAATTGATTATTTGCTAAATAAATACTCTGAAAAATTGAAAATTAAAAAAAATAGCATTGTTATTGCGATAACAACATTTGAAAGTTTTCCCGAATTTACAATTTCAAATTACTTAAAAGATATTATTTTTGAATTGCTTAATAAAACCTCTTATAATGTAATTTTAAGACCTCACCCCAGCAATAGAAATCATATTAAAATTCATAAATTAATTGGAATTTTTCAAGATAATACAAGATTTCAATGTGATTTTAGTGAAAATTACGTTGATACATATGTGAAATCACAAATTCTAATTACGGATATGTCCGGTACCGCATATACCTTTGCCTTTTTAACATTATGTCCAGTAATCTTTTTTTTACCAAATGATGATGTAATAAAAAATAATAATTATGATAAATTAAATTTTTTTTTAAATAGAACTAAAATAGGCAGTATTGTTCGTGACGTTAAATTAATATCTCAAGAAATAAACAAGATTCTATTAAAAATAGACCAATATAAAGAATCAATACAAGTACTATCAAAAGAAATAAAATATTATGGTAAAGCAAAAAAAAAATTTAAAGAAGAATTGGACTTAATTAATTAGACTTTAATCCACATATAGGAAAGATAAATTAAAGAAAATCAAAAAAAGTATGAAATCCCACTTTAATTTCAGCAATTGTTTTACATGAATAACCAATCTTTCTTAAATCAAAGAGAGACTTGATTGCTTATACTTAACTCTTCACTTCAGAGGACTGAGCTTTTTAAAAATTTTTGATCTATCTCATATATCCAAACATGACATTTACAATCGAAATTTTATGTAATAATCTCATGTTTTAAATAAACAGTTTTAAATGACAATTTTCAATATAAACTCAAAATTAGCATGGAAAAGTGATTTTAAAATTTCTCAAGTCATTATACCTCTTGAGAAAGAATCAATAGAAGAACTTAAGAATGCTCTAGTTCAGGCCAAGGTGGATCCAATAGGACGAGTAAGGGGAAAAATACCACCTATGCCAACTTTGAAAAATCAATTCGAAAAAGCAAAAAAACAACAACTTGAGTTTCCTGGTTTCTGTGTGTTCAATGGTATCCAAGAAGATCTTGATACCGATATATGGGGTAGCGCATTAAGAGTATTTGCACCATTCATGGGGGAAGTCATTGGACAAGATCTTATTGATAAAGCAATATTGGATAGAATTGCTGTTGCAGATCAGAAAAAATTCAATATCAATATTGGGGATTATCTTGAAATTAAATCAGTGTCGTATAAAGGTGGAAATTTTTCTAAAAGATGGAGATATTCTGATGGAAGAGAAGGTGGTGATATGCACACTGATGGCGTTGAGCGGCCTCCAAAATTTACTCCTAAATACTTTGGACTAGTCGTGAGAAATACATCTCGAGAAGGTGGAAAATCATGGTTGGTCAGCGTTCCCCAGATATATTTGCGATTACAAAAATTTGCTCCAAAACTGCTTGAGGTACTTCATGCTGACTTCTGCTTTAGTTTAAAAGGGGATAAAATTAATGGTAAGGAATTTACAACAAAACCAATTTTTTTTAAATCTGGAGAAAAAGAAGGTTTTGATACTATCGGCGTACAGTATTTGCGACATTATATCCATCAAGGTCATGAATTAGCTAGAAAACCACTAACGGATATACAAATTAAGGCTCTCGATGCATTTGATCGTGAGTTATTAAATCCAGATAATTTACTTGTCTCTGATTATGTTAAAGGTGGAATTTATTTCTTAAATAACTATCATACATTACATGGTAGATCTTCATTTAAAGATCATCCAGGTGATAGTAAAAGAGAATTGCTTAGAGTTTGGACAAAATCTTTTTGAATTAAAATAACGGATCTGTTCTAACTAACAGCAGCGATTCAACAAATTTATTCGTTTGATTATGCCAATCAATATACACTAGCTGTTGATATAAATTTTGTATAGTGAGATTAATTAGTCAATAGTCAAATATTATTTTATAATACAAGCCAGATGATTGCATTCATACTTGCAGCTGGAACTAGCACACGCTTAAGACCTTATACGCTTAATAAGCACAAATGCTTAATAGAAGTTTTAAATAACGAAAAAATTATTGATGTTGAACTTAAAAATTTAAGAGATAATGGTGTTAGAGATGTGATCGTTACAGTGGGCCACTTTAAGGAAAAGATTGAAACTTATGTAAAATCAAATTATTCAGATATGAACTTCATTTTCGTTAATAACAAAAAGTATGCTAGCACAAATTGTATTTATTCTATGTGGCTTTGCCGAAAGCATTTGAATGATGACATGATTTTTCTTACGGGTGATTTAATATTTGAATCAAAAGTAATAAAAAAAATGGTCTATTCTAAATTTAACAATTTAATGTATGTAAATCCAGAATCTAAGATCAATAAAAAAAATTTTAAAGTTGAAATAGGAAATAATGGATTTATTAAAAAAATTGGTGTGAATCTAGCTTGTAGAAATGTAAAAATGGGTTATCCTCTATACAAACTTTCTAAGTCTGCTATGCAGATATGGATGAAAGAGATAGATAATTATATCCAACAAGACAAAACTAATATGTACGGAGAAATTGCCTTTAATGATATTGCTGATAAAATAAATCTTTTACCCATGTATACAACTGATTTTTGTATGGAAATAGATGATCATCAAGATTTACTCCAAGCTAAAAACTATTATGAAAAGAACGGCCTAAAATAAAGATCTCAACTCACCCAAAACTAAGATCCCTACAAGCTCTTTAGTTTTTTTACCAACCATTATTTGTTAGTACTTTATTTTATTATTTAAATAACTAGTATTTAATAAATTAATTATATTTGTCGCTGAAAATTATAGTTCTCGACTTTATTTCCATATTTAGATTTAAATCTTATAGGATTTTTATTTTTTAATAATAAATTAGCTTTGATATTAACTTCATTGACAAATTTTTCAAATTCATCAGGTCCATTAAACCCATTAACTTTAATCAATGATGAACGAAAAATCATATCTTCTATATGTCTATTGTTCCACCATAGTTTTTCTTTTACAACTTTACGGTAAATAGGAGTTCCAGGTAAAGGAACCAGTATAGCAAAAGAAAAACTATCTGCTCCACTATTCATTGCAAAATCTATTGTTTTTTGCATTTCTTCAAAAGTCTCGCCAGGATAGCCCAAAATCCAAAAAGTATGACAAAACATTCCAGCTTTTTTTGCATTTTCAATTGAAGGGTAAATGGTGTTTATTGGTAATCTCTTATTAATTATGTCATCCAAAACTCTTTGTACTCCACTCTCACAAGCTAGGGTTATTTGATAACAACCGGAACCAGCCATTTTCTTATACATTTCCACTTGTTTTTTTAAATTATAATTAACTTTCGTTCCATTTGGAGTGCACCAAGGAAGACCAATTTTTTCTAATTCTATACACAAAGAATCAAGGTTTTTTTTATGAAGAGTTAATGTATCATCCTCGAATTGTATTTCGCCAATTCTATAATCTCTGACGTCATTTATAATTTCATTCATTATATGTTCGGTTGATCTCCATCTAACATTATTACCCCACATTTGTGGGGTAGTGCAAAAAGTACACTTTTCCGGACAACCCCTTGAGCACATTACATTCAAAACCCTGTTTGATTTTGATTTAGGCGAATGGAAGGCTCCTATTTTAAAGTAAGCATCCATATTAACCAGATGTCTTGCAGGTCTTGGTAATGAATTCATTTCGTGTTTATCATTTTTTGAGTTTATAAGATATTTTTTATGACCAATCTTTTTTACTAGACCTGATATTTTGCTTACATCGGTATTATTAACTATTGCGTTGGTCAACTGAATCATGGAGGTTTCTCCTTCTCCTACTAAAGCAAAATCTATATTGTCATTATTAAGGTCTTCGATAAAATCTGGTAAATTAGAATTTTTATCTATTAATGCAAACTTGTAATCAATGATGGCATTTGAAATATGATTTCCTCCTAGAACAACTTTGATATTTTTATTGACTTCTTTTACTAATCTAGCAACACAATGTGCTGAATCTAAAAAGTTAGAAAATAAAACTGATATAGCAACTATATCTGGAGAAAAATCAGATATGAGTTTTCTAATTTCTTCATCAGATTGGCCTATCGTAATTCTATTTTTTTTGGGATCAATTATATTTCTATTATTCCATCCCTCTAAAGCAGTATCATGAATTTTTACAATATGACCTTCGTCTAAAAGTTTTTGGCCTATAATCATTAATCCAAGAGATGGCTGTATTCTATTTACACCATCTTTCATTCCTTTTAGATTTGGACAAATTAGTAAAACTTTAGCTTTTTTCATACAAATTACTTTTCATAGTATTACTACTCGATCTGGATATATCAAATTATTTTATTTAGAAATATTGTTTTGATATCAGTTTTTTACAATTTTATTGCATTATTGCTTAATCTCAATAGATTTATCTTAGTAATATTTTAGCGAAATCATTACTCAAATCTTTTTTTTAAATTAAAATTACAATCAGATTTATCAAAATTCAGATAATTAAATTTAATAATTTTTCTAAATTACTGTTTTGTGAAAAATCTATATCACACACAAATTAACTCATAAACTGTTTTTTAATTTTGATAAAATTTTTTGGTCGAGATAAATTATTGATCGTGCCTTCTGCTATCTTTACTTCCAAAAAACTAGGACCTTTGCATTTTAGAAATTTCTTTATTATAAATTTAATTTTTTTTACTTTTGAGATTTTAAAAAAATTTTTATATCCTAAGCTTTTAGTTAAATTATTAAAATTTATTTTGTTGGCATTGGTGGTTTGACCACCAACAGACTCATGGCAATTATTGTTTAGCAAAATATGTTTGAAGTTTTTATTACTAAAAAACCCAATAGTTCTTAATGATCCCATATGCATTAATAATGAACCATCTCCATCCAAACAGATAATCTGCTTTTTTGATTTTAAAGAATAGCCCAGGCTTACCATTGAGGCATGACCCATTCCTCCTACCATATAAAAATCCTTGCCATTAGATAAATTATGTTCACTTCTTATTTGCATAAGTTCTCGGGAAGTATACCCGGTCGTAGATATTATTTTTGTGTTTTTAGAAATTTGTTTTAAAAGTTCTAAAATAAAATCTCTTCTAAGTGGTAAAAATTGGACTTTAGTTTTATTAATTAATTTCTTTTGGTCTTTTAAAATATCTTTTTCAATCAAGCATGCTACAGTATTTTTAGTACGATTAGAAAATTTAATAAGTTTATTCATTTTAATAAGGTCTTTTTTTTTTCTCAAAATACAAAAACGAATGTTCAATAATCTTAGTAAATCTTTAGTAATCTTACCTTTTAAAATATGTTGAGGTTCATCATTTTTTTTGGGTGACCCTCTCCAGCCGATTATTAATAATAATGGAATTGAATATATTTTTTTATGAGCAATAGAAATCAACGGATTTATTGCATTACTTAAACCTGCATTTTGCAAATAAGCACATGCAATTTTTTTTTTTGATAAATAATAGCCAATCCCTAAAGAAATTGCCGAGCCTTCGTTTACAGCAATAACATGCTGTTTTTTTGGTAATTTAGTTAAATAATTACAAAAATCCTTAAGGATACTATCAGGAACACCAGTAAAAAACGAAATGTTATTTTTTTTTAAATTATTTAATAAATCCTTGAGTAAAATCATTTTATGAAATTTATAATTTCTTGAATTGAACCAATATATTTTTCTGTTTCAAAAGATCTTTGATTCATTAATATTGATTTTGCAACTTTTTTTATTGCAGGATGTATTGCTCTCAAAAAATGATTTGCATAAATCACAATTTTAAATCCATTTTTTATTAAATCGCGTTCATAAGTTTTTGAATATGTTGAGGGAACTGCTATTAATAGTTTTGAGAATTTGCTTTTTTGAAATTTTTTTGAAAATGCAAATATTTCATTAGGTTTTTTTTCTTTACTATGAATTAATATAGCGTCTGCGCCAGCTTTAGAATATGCAATAGCCCTTTTCATAGCATCAGCAAGGCCCTTTCCAATAATGAAGCTTTCTATTCTAGCAACAATAAAAAAATCATCTGAAATTTTTGACTGTTTAGCTTTTTTTAATTTTTTACAGAAATTTTTAATACTATCCTGCTTAACTCCTTTCTGGTTTTTAAATAGTGAATTTTTTTTTAAACCAATTTTATCTTCAATAACAATCGCTGAAACACCAACTCTTTCCAAAGATTTAATTAAGTAAGGAATATGTTCTATTCTCCCACCATTATCTGCATCGAAAATAACTGGCTTTGTGGTTACATCTAAGATTTCACCTAACCCAGAAATTCTAGTTGAATAATCGACGGCCTGGTTATCTGGTTTTCCTCTGATTGCAGAATCAGTCAAGCTTGATGACCACATGCCATCAAATTCAAGAGGTTTTTTATTTTTAAATAATTTTAAATCTTCTATGACAAGACCTGTAAGAGCATTATGAGATTCGATTATCTTTACTATTTTTTTGGCCTCAATTAATCTTCTTAATCTAGATAATCTACTTTCTGGGGAATTTTCTACTTCTAAAATCCTAGCTTTGATTTGGGAGGGTGAAACATTTTTGCTATACGGAACCTCAATAAGTTTTCCAGACCATTTTTTTAATGTATCAATAACCTGCTGTCTTGTTTTTTTTTGAATTCCATATTTCCAATCATTGCCGTGAACTACATAATCTGGTTTAAGATGCCGTAAATTTTTTCTATAATCTAAAGAATCTTGCTTGATGACTTTTTTTACATATTTAATATTTTTTAAAACGATTTCACGCTGTTTATAGTCAAAAAATGGAAATTTTTTGTAAGTAGCTATCGCAGAGTCTGTTAGTAGACCAACAGTTACTTCTCCAAGTCTATTTGCGCTCTTTAAAATATTGATATGACCTTTATGCAAAATATCCGCAGCAAAACCTACATAAACTTTTTTCCTGTTATTCTTTCTTTTCATTTATTTAGATAAAAAATCTAAATAATTAAATTATTAGATTATTTATATAGTAAACACTTTTTTTTAATTCTTCACGATTTCTTTAATTTTTTTAAGCAACTGTATTGAAAGCATGTTTACACTTCTGTCAAATTTATTATTTAAAATTATATCCGGAGACTTTGGTAGTTCTGCTGAAATATCTTTTCCAACAATATTTTTATTATATTTTTTATATAATTTTTTTTTCCCAACTTTTATGATATTTAATAAATTTGATTTAATATATATTTCAACGTAATTTTGTATATTTAGTCTATTTTTATGACGCAATTTGTCAAATAGACCTACCGTAGCAAAAATAACATTAATTTTTTGATTAGTGATAAATTGACATAATTTGCAGAATTTTAATCCAATTTTTAGCCTTTCAATTTTAGAATATTCTTTGTAATTGAATATTTTTCTAAGATTGTCTCCACTAATTAAAATAGTTGGTCCATAAGATTTAATAATTTCAGATTTAATTCTATTCGCTATTGCAGTTTTCCCAGAACCAGGGAATCCAGTTACCCAAAAAAGAATACCTTTTTTTTTAGAAATTCTAATTTCTTTCATAAAGATTTTATTTTTACCTCAATACTTGTAAAAAAGTTTGTTTGATCGGTTTTATTTTATTGACAACTCTCAAAATAAATTGTCTTGCAAGTATAGCTGGAGTAGTAGTGTTTGTATATAAACTAACTATTCCATTAGTGCTAAAATAAATAGGTATAGCAACACGATGTAATTTTGATTGATATTTCTTAAGGACCAAGGGTAAACCAAAATCAATTTTACGTTTTATTGCAGATTTTATTTCTTTAGTTATAATTTCTAATCCTTTTAAACCCAAATTAAATCCATGAGCGGTAACCGGATGCATGCCTACGGCAGCATCTCCAATCAGCGCAAATCGATGAGCTATAAATTTTTTTGAATAAGTAGTAATCATGGGATATGAATAACGTTTTCCAATTAATTTCATCTTTCCAAAAAAATTATTAAAATTGTTCTGTATTTCTATATTGAACTTTTTATCATTTATTTTCATTAAGAATGCAGAAGTATCTTTGGATACTGTTGTTACGATTGAAGATTGTTTTTTAATGTATGGCAAAGATGCTTGTGTTTGAGTGTAACGAAAAAATTCATAAGCAATATTATTATGAGGCTTCTCATGTTCCATTCTGCAAACAATCATATTTTTATTGAAATCATGAATGTGTGCCGAAATATTCATCATTGATCGAGCTTCTGAAAAGCGACTATCAGAAGCAACAACCAATGATGCTTTTATTTTTTCCCCATTAGATAATTGGATTGAAGAATATTCATTAACACTAGTATCTATTGATAAACAATTTACATCATCTATCAAAGTTACATTGGGGAGTTTTCGTAATTTTTTAAAAAGGTATTTTCTAATTAAATTGTTTGGAATTAGATAGCCTAAGCATTCTTTTTGTATCTGCTGGTGTGTAAAATCCAAAAAATATTTAGAATTACCATTTAGAACTCTTGCTTCCTTGATTGTTGTTATTAATTTAGCAGGTATATACTGCCAAACATTTAATTCTTTTAATATATTGGCTGAACGGTGGGTTAAAGCGATTTCTCGACCATCTATTTTTGGATTTGCAAGATTTTTTTTTGCTTGTTTTTCAATGATAGCGATTTTCATGCTTGTTTTAGCGAAACTACAAGCGAAAGCAATTCCAACGGGACCAGCCCCGATAATGGCAATATCAAACGTATTTTTGTTTTTTTTTAAATTCATATTATTAATTTAACACTCGATTGCTTGGCATTTGTTTAATATAGTAATACGGGATCAATAAAATATCATATTAATAATCAATAAGGAACATTTATATAATAAATAATGAAACCAAGTTAATTAAAGAGGTGAATAAAAAATTTATCTAAAGATATGAAAAATCAATTTCTAAATGGAATTATATTTAGTTCGGCGGGATCCTTATGGTGGGGTATTATTGGCGTTTTCTACTTTAAATACGTGTCTTTTGCTGGTCCTGTTGAATTAGTAGTTCACAGAACAATATGGACTGCTTTTATTTTACTTTTATCCATTACCATGTATTCAAGATGGTATTTATGTTTTGAAGTTTTAAATAATAAGAAAAAGTTATTTATGCTTTTTATATCGGGTTTATTAATTTTTATTAACTGGTTTACATGGATTTATGCTGTAGTTACAAATAGACTGGTTGATGCAAGTTTTGGATACTATATTTTTCCTATTCTAAGTGTTTTATTTGGATTTATTTTTTTTGATGAAAAATTAAACAAAGGAAGAATTATTTCTATTCTTTTAGTTTTAATTTCAATATTTTATCTTTTATTTAATTTTAAATCTATCCCATGGATTGGTCTTGTTCTGGCAATTATTTGGAGCACTTATAATCTGTTAAGAAAAAAAATTAATGTTCAAACAGATATCGGTCTTTTTATAGAAGCTGTATTTATTGCTCCTATAGCTTTGGTTCTTTTTTATTTAATATTTCAAAATGGCTTAAATGATTTTAGTTTTTCGAATCCTAATATTATGTTTTGGCTTTTTCTAGCAGGTCCAATGACAGTAATTCCACTATATTTATATCTACGAGGAGTTGAGCTTGCAGGTCTTGGTGCTACTGGAATGATTTTTTTTATTGCGCCAACCGGCCAGTTTTTACTTGGCATTTTTTATTTTAATGAAATATTTAACCTTCATAAGTTAATTGGTTTTATTTTTATTTGGATTGCTGTAATTATTTATTTAAAAGACTTAAAACAAAATAAATAAATTAATAATGATAAAAAAGTTATTACTTGTTTTTCTCTTAACTTATCCACAATTTTCATATTCTAATGTTGAGATTGATTTTAATATTTGGCTTAATAAATTTAAAATCAGAGCGTTAAAAAAAGGTATTTCTAAAGAAACAATTAACAATAGTTTTGAAAATGTTAAATATTTAGAACAAGTGATTAAATATGATAGATATCAACCTGAATTTTTTGAAGACACAAAAACTTACATAAACAAAAGAGCAACACATTCTAGAGTGCTCAAGGCAAAAGCATTATTAATAAAAAACCAAAAACTTTTTGATGAAGTAGAAAAAAAATTTAATGTTGAAAAAGAAGTGTTGTTAGCGTTGTGGGGAATAGAGACAAATTTTGGTAAACATGTTGGAAAAATGGATATTATATCATCTCTTGCTACGCTCAGCTTTGATAAGAGAAGAAGCGAATTCTTTTCAAGTGAACTAATGATACTTTTAAAACTAATAGATCAAAAATTGGTTGATGTAGATACTTTATATGGTTCGTGGGCCGGGGCATTTGGAAATTTTCAATTTATGCCTTCTGCAATTAAAAATTATGCAATTGATTATGATAGAAATGGCAAAATTGAATTAAAACAGTCTCTTCATGATGCGGTTGCATCTGCAGCAAACTACTTAAATAGAATTGGTTGGAAATATAAATCGTTATGTTTCCATAAAGCTAAATTAACTAAGCCTATTTCTAATAAACATATTAATATATCAGCTAAAAAAATTAAAAATTATCTAACAATCGAATCTTGGAAAAAAAAGGGTATAGTTGATATTCAACAAATAAATGATAAATATATAGCTGCGTTGATTGTACCTGACCTAGCAGTGCTAGAAAGAAATATGAACTCACCGGCTTTCTTGGTTTTTGAAAATTATGAAAAAATATTAAAATGGAATAGATCTTTAAGATTTGGAGTTACTGTTTGTACTTTAGCAAATATGATAAAAAATGAAATTTAATTCAATCTACTTATTTATTTTCGTTTTTTTATTTTCATGTACTCAAGATGTAAAAATTATAAATAAACATTCAAAAGTAATAGAACCAATTTATTCATCTAAAGGATTCGCTCTAATTTATGAAGATGCTATTTTCGAAAGCAGAATTGTAAATAAAAAATTGTACAATGATCAAGATTACGTTTTGCATCCATTTCTAAAGAACGATACTTTGGTCAATATATCTAATCCATTAAACTCTAAATCTTTAATAGCAAAGATAAGAGAAACTAATGAATATCCTCCAATTTACTCAGTCGTTATTACCAAAAAAATGGCTGAAAGTTTGGATTTGGATATTAATAATCCGTATGTTGAACTTTTAACGACAAAAAGAAATGACAAGTTTATTGCAAAAAAAACGTCAACTTTTGAAGAAGAAAAAAAAGTTGCAAGCAAAGCTCCTGTTACATCGATAAATATAAACAATTTATCTGTTTCTACAACTAAAAACGAGATCAAAAAAAAGAAACCCTTATATATAATAAATATTGCTGAATTTTATTTTATTGAATCTGCAGAAACAGTTAAAAACAGATTTGAAGAAGATGCAAATTTGGAAAAAATTGAAATTATTAAAATATCTGAAAATAAATTTAAAGTTTATTCTGGACCTTATATTTCTTTTGCTTCTATGAAAGAAACTTATTTTAGTTTAAATGAACTTGGTTTTGAAAATTTGGACATAATAGATACAAATAAATGAAAACTTTTTTAGTAAAAATATTATTTTTATTAATCTTATTTAGTAATTCATTATTACATGCTGAAGTAAACATCAAAGCTAAAACTGCAATTTTACAAGACTTTTTATCTGGTAAAATTCTTTATGAAAAAAATGCTAAAACTAACATATATCCGGCCTCTATGACAAAAATCATGACTGTTATAGTTGCATTTGATTTATTAAAAAATGGTGAAATTTCATTAGATGAGAAGTTTTTAATATCAAAGAAAGCTTGGAGACTTTCAAATGCTAAATCTTCATCCATGTTCATTATGATCGACGATGAAATATCCGTCGAAAATTTGTTAAGAGGAATAATTATTGTTTCGGGCAATGATGCTTGCGTGGCTTTGGCCGAAGGCATTTCTGGATCAGAAAAAGAGTTTGTCGTATTGATGAATGCAAAAGCTAAAGAAATCGGTATGCAAAATACAAAATTTGGTAATTCCCATGGTCTTAATGTTCCCCCATCGGCCAATGTTTCAACAGTTAAGGATATCTTGATGATGTCAAACTATTTAATTAAATATTATCCGGAATATTATAGTTATTTTGGTGAAAAAGAATTTTCATGGAATAGGACTGGAGGAGATCCTATAACGCAACCAAATACCAATACATTAGTTACAAAAGATATTGGGGTAGATGGAATAAAAACTGGATTTTTAACTGTAGAAAAATATTCACTAGCTTCATCGATTTTAAGAAATGGCAGAAGATTGATTTCTGTAGGAAGTGGCTTTCAATCTAAAAGAGCTCGCATTGACGAATCAAAAAATATATTAACATATGGTTTGACAAATTTTGATACAATAGAAATATCAAGGAAAAATGAAAAATTTCTTTCACTTGAAACATGGTTGGGAAAAAAAGAAAAAATTGATATTTATGTTAAAGATGACGTTTATATTACAGTGCCGAAAAGAAAAAAAAGTTCAATCAGCGCTTATATTCAATATAATGGACCTATTCCAGCGCCCATTGAAAAAGATGTTAAGTTAGGTGTACTAAATATTTTTATAAATGACGAATTGTTTGCTCAACATAATGTCTTCTCCATGGAAAAAATTGATAAAGTAAATATTTTTTCTACGCTTATCAGGTCATTTAATTTTTTTGTTTGGGGAGATGTATAAAAGACGACCTTTCATTGTTTTTGAAGGAATAGAAGGATCTGGTAAATCTGTACACTCACAATCTTTAGTAAGAAAATTAAAATCTTTAAAGATTCCATGTATATATTTACGTGAACCCGGAGGCTCGAAAGAAGCCGAGGATATTAGGAATTTTATACTTAGAAATATAAATGAAAAATTTAATTCACTTACTGATACTTTATTATATCTTGCTGCACGAAATGAGAATTTTTTAAAGAGAATAAAACCTTTTTATAAAAAAAAGGTAATTATTTGTGATCGGTTTGTTGATTCTACTTTAGCTTATCAACACTATGGTCTAGGTGTTAAGAAAAATATTATTAATTTTATCAATAAAGAAATAATGGGTACAATTAAGCCAGACTATACTTTTCTAATGTATTTAAATGTTAATAAGTCGATTTCAAGAATATCTAGTAAAAAAAAGATAAACCGTTATGATAAGTTTAGTAAAGTATTTTATACAAAAGTTCAAAATGGTTTTCTAAAGATTCGTAAAAAAAATAAATCAAAATACTTGATTATTAACTCTTTAAATAAATTTGAGATAAATAAAAATATTATTTTTAATCAAGTTAAAAAATTAATGATTTAAATGCAAAAGAAAGAAATTTTTTCTAATGATTTTTTACCCAATAGACAAAATAAATTATTTTTATACGACCAACTTTTTAATTCTTTTATAAAATTATATAAAAATAATTTACTACCTAATAAAATTTTGCTTTCTGGGCAATCTGGCATAGGAAAATCAACTTTTACGTATCATTTTATTAATTATATTTTAAGCGATAAAGAAGATTATCCTTACGATTTCATAAATTTTACAATTAATCCTTTAAACAGATCTTTTCGATTAATTAGCCAACAATATCACCCCAATTTTTATTTAATAGAAAATTTTGTAGATAAGCAATCTATAGATATCAAGCAGGTTAAAAATATGATCAGTTATATAAATAAAACTAGTTATGATAAACAAATTAAATTCATATTAATTGATAATGCAGAATATTTAAATTTACATTCAGTTAATGCGTTACTTAAAACTATTGAAGAACCACCTTCGAACACTTACTTTATTATTGTACACAATTCATCTATGAAATTAATTGAAACTATTAAATCTAGATGTATTGAATTTAAAATTTCTTTTTCTAATCATGAAAAAAAAAAAATATTAGAGAATTTATTAACATACAATAATTTGAAAATTGATATAAGTCTGCTTAAAAAAATACAAAGTTTCTACGATTCACCAGGAACTATTCTTAATTTTATTAAATTAATTAGTGACGCAGATATCGACATTAACAAGGTAGATTTAGTTAATATAATTTCTAATTTGATGGCTTTTAACTTGAAAAATAGAAATAAAATTAATTTAAATTTACTACAAAATATTATTGAGCTTTTCTTTTTCATTGAACTAAAAAAAACTAATAATAAATATAAGATATCTTTAAATTATTCTAAAGTTTTAAAAAAATTAAACTCTTTTAGAAAATATAATATTGATATGAATAATACTTTTTATGAGATAAAAGAAAGTATCGTTCATGAATAATAAGAATTATTATATTACTACACCAATTTACTATTCTTCCGGCAATCCTCATATGGGCCATGCATATTCAAGCATCATTGCTGATGTGTTTGCAAGATTTAAAAGATTAGATGGATATAATGTTTTTTTTCTAACCGGTACAGATGAACATGGATTAAAAATTCAAAAATCAGCAGAAAAAAACAATAAAAAACCAAAAGATTTTTGCGACAATATTAGCAAAATTTTTAAAAATCTTACCAAAAGTTTAAATCTTTCTAATGATGATTTTATAAGAACAACAGAAAAAAGACATCATAAAGCAGTTCAATTTCTTTGGGAAAAACTACGGTCAAAAGGATATATATATTTATCTAAATATAAAGGTTGGTATTCTGTATCAGACGAAGCTTACTATAATGAAGATGAAATTACTGAAAAAGATGGAAAAAAAATTTCAACAATTTCAGGATCATTAGTTGATTGGGTTGAAGAAGAATCTTTTTTTTTTAAATTATCTTCACTTCAAAACAAGTTATTAGATTTTTACAATAAAAATCCTAAATTTATTTTACCTATTTCAAGAAAAAATGAAGTTATAAGTTTTGTTAAAAGAGGACTAAAAGATTTATCCGTTAGCAGGAAGTCTTTTTCATGGGGTATAAAAGTACCAAATGATAAAAAACATATAATTTATGTATGGTTAGATGCTCTTACAAACTATATAAGTGCATTAAATTACCCCAATCTTGAAGATAAATTATTCAAAAGTTTTTGGCCAGCAACTTTACACATTATTGGAAAGGATATCTTGAGATTCCATGCAATATATTGGCCTGCTTTCTTGTTAGCGGCAGATATTAAACCTCCCAACAGGGTTTACGGACATGGCTGGATTCTATCTGATAAAGAAAAAATGTCTAAATCAAAAGGCAATTTTCTCGATCCACTTGAAGCGATCAAAATTTATGGACTAGATCAATTACGATATTATCTCGTAAAAGAAATTTCACTTGGTAACGATGGAAATATTAGTGATAAAAATATAGAAAATTGTATAAACAGCGATTTAGCAAATAATTATGGCAATTTTTGTCAAAGAACATTTTCTTTTGTGGAAAAAAATTGCAAAAATACTGTTCCAGGTGATATTGATTTTAATCCTGAAGATTTAAAAATCTTAGGTTCTTTTAATAATAACATCGATAAGATTAGATCTTTAATGGATAACCAACAGCTAAATGAATATGTAAAATTTATTATTGATAAATCATCTAATGCAAATAAATATTTTAATGATGAGGCTCCGTGGAATAAGAAAGATGATAAAAAACGATTAAATACAATAGTTTATGTTTCTTTGGAAATAATAAGGAAAATTTCAATTTTGTTATTTCCATTAATGCCTTACTCAGCAAACAAAGCTCTTACATCTTTAGGTTTAAACACTAAAATTTTAAAACTTAGCAGTATCACCGATCATCTTATAAATAAGCCCGGAACAAAAATAATAAATCAGGGAATACTTTTTCAGAAGATTGAAAAAAACAATGATTGATTCACACTGTCATCTAGACCATTCGCCACTATATGACGAATTGGATGAAATTGTAAATAGAGCAAAATTATCAGGCGTTGGATGTTTGTTGACTATTTCTACTAGTTTAAAAAGCTTTGAAATGGTTAAAAGAATAATTTTAAAATATAAAAATATATATGGAAGTATAGGAATTCATCCTCACGAAGCCAAAGATCATATTAATGTAGACAAAAAAATGCTAATTTCACTCAGGAATGAAAATAACAAAATTATTGGCATAGGTGAAACGGGGTTAGATTTTTACTACCAAAAAAGCAATAAATTAATTCAAAAAAAAAAATTTGTTGAACACATTGAGGCAGCTATTGATCTTGATCTTCCCATAATAGTTCATTCTAGAAACGCTGAGATTGATACTTTTAACATTTTAAAAGATTTTTCTTCTAGGAATCCAAAAATTCTTATCCATTGTTTTACTGGATCTTTCGATTTTTCAAAAAAAATGCTTACTCTAGGTGCGTATATATCTCTAAGTGGAATAATTACTTTTAATAAAAGTAAAGAATTACAGAAAACCGCATCTTCTATACCCATTGACAGACTTCTTATTGAAACTGATTCACCTTACCTTGCGCCAATTCCAAAGAGAGGATCTACCAATGAGCCTTCTTTTATAAAATATACAGCTATGAAGTTGGCAGAAATCAAGAAAATTTCTTATGATGATTTAATATTTTATACATCTAATAATTTTAATAAATTATTTTCATTAAATTAGTGAAAACTTTTCTAACATTTTTAGGTTGCGGAAGTTCTATGGGCGTACCAAGAGCGGATGGATATTGGGGCACTTGTAATAAAAAAAATATAAAAAATTATAGAACAAGATGTTCCGTTCTTATTTCAAAAGGAAATAACAATATCTTAATTGACACTTCACCAGACCTTAGGTTTCAACTGTTAAGGAATAAAATAAGAAATATTTCATCAGTTTTATATTCGCACAAACATGCTGATCAAACTCATGGAATTAATGATTTAAGAGTTTTTGTTTTAAAAAATAAAAGAAAAATGAATCTCTATGCTGATAAAATAACCCTTTCTTATTTAAAAAATAACTTTTCATATTTTTTTAATGATGGAATTGAATATCCAGCGATATTTAATGGAAAAAAACTAAAAAATAATTTTTCTCTAGGTTATAAAAAGGAATTAATTAAATTTAAATCTATCAAAGTGAGACATGGAAAAATAAATAGTATTGGTTATATATTTGCTAACACAGCATATATTAGCGATTGTAACCAATTTTCAAATTCAAACCTAAATAAATTAAAAAATTTAAAATATTTTATAATTGATTGTTTGAGATTTAATCCTCATCCGTCTCATTTTTCACTTAGTGAAGTTTTGGATA
>Ga0187833_10002195_pt1 | contig 21318 bp, 21 predicted proteins | sample ETNtaG_37_FD_167968 | JGI IMG/M metagenome (GOLD analysis project Ga0187833, IMG submission 167968) | Marine microbial and viral communities from oxygen minimum zone, Eastern Pacific Ocean - ETNP2014_SV_400_PacBio MetaG (Illumina Assembly) | ecosystem: Environmental > Aquatic > Marine > Hypoxic...
GCTGGACCTACTATTTCAACAAAACCACTTTTCCCATTTAGAGGTTCAAAAGTTCTATCTCCTATTTTTAGAGTTTTATCAATTCTAAACGCTTGATCATAAGTACCCTCCTCTCTATCAATTGGATCACTTGCAGGAGGATCTAAATCAGGAATAATCTTTCTACGTTCACTACCAACAGTAGCACATGACTTCAATCTCACTTTACGAACAGGATTATCTTTAGTACTAGATAATTCTTCACAATCCTCTCCAGACATTGATAAACAAATTTTTTGAGTTTTACATTTCAAGGGAAGAATTTCAGTTGCTCCAATGAGTTTTGCAGTAGCTCGATTCCTAATTGAAAACGAACATTCTTCTTTCTGAGTATCTGCTACTCCTCCACTCCAAAGAGTATAAACAACAAATAATAAAATAACAAATGCAGCTACAATAAGCAAAATTCCAACTAACTTACTTGTTAATATTTCCCCTTTCCTATTTTTCATTTTATGCAGCAACATTTCTCAATATATAATAAATAACAGTAGACATGATCAATATAAAAAAAGCAATCCAAACTATTACATTTACTAAACTCTCCTCCATTCCTTTTTTATTCAGTTTCATATTAAGGCTTAAGGCAATCATTCCATACCCTAAATTTAATTTCCATATCTGCTCCTTTATAATTTATTTCATGAATAGTTGGAATTGAATAAAAATCCTGCAAGGTCATTGAATTAAAAAGAGCATGTACATCTCCTCCCTTCAATCCCCCCTCAGTTATAACTCCCAAAGGAGTTTCTATAATGTATCTATTACTTCTATCAATATTACAAATTTTATCTGCTGCTTCAACAATTTCTTTAACTCCTTCTCCTTTTTGAAAATCAAAATAGATCTCTAGAACCTCCTCATAATTTTCATCACGCCATCCAAAGATCTCCATTCTATTTTTCAAATCAGCATGATTTTTAGATAATGAATTTAAACCAAATTTCTCAACAAAATTTTTCCCATAATCAGGAGAACCTTCTCGATCATTTTTTATTTCAAAAAGAGGATCAAAAGCACTAGTTATTGCATTAACCAATTTTTCTTGTTCATCTACTTCTGGATCCAAGAACTCTTCAATTTTTTCTTGTCTCTTCTCAAATTCTATTTGTCTTTCTCTTGCCATCCTTATTGCCCCCCTAGTACCCACCTGCATTATACTTACTATTTCCTCAGATTCTATTCCTTCCTTAGCAATTTCAAATTGATATAAGGAATCACTTAAATAAATACTTGGACCAGAACTCAACAATGCAACCTCAGAGGAGGGGTAGAGTTCAAAAACTGCAACTTTAAAATCAAACCATCTACAATCAAACTTATTCTTGCAATCAGAATTATCACAAACACATAAACAACTCTCTGCACGATTATCAACACAAGCTCCAGGAGGAAAACCATCAAATCCTTTATCACCATAATTAAAAGACTTCAAATACCATCCCTTAATGGGGAAAAAATCCACTGTAGATAATTTACCACTCTGATGAACTTTTTTTGTAATTTCCTCTAATTTATCCATCTGTTTCTTTATTTTTTGAAGTTCATTCTCTGCAACCAAAATATAATAAACAGCAATCAACAATCCAATTAACATAACCAAGACCAATACAGATATAACTAATTTAACAGAAGCTTCAGATATCAAACGACCTTTTTTATCATTCATTTTAAATAACCTTTCGTCCGTTGATTAATTCTAATTATAAGATTATCAAGATCCTTTAACCTTGCATCAGAACCATAATAAGTTTCCTCTATCTTAGACTTTCCGTCCCCAATAAGAGTACTAAGTTGTGAACTAGACTGATACCACCCTTTTTCTGCCTGTTCAACTACCACCCTTTTAGCAAGCAATCGCAATCCATCTTCAGGAGATTTTCCTCTCAAAGACCTTATCGTATTTTTATCTGCATTAGTTTGTTCTCCAAAATTATGCTTTTGACTACCATCTACATTAATCCAACCCAAATATCTTCTTTTTTCTTTGAATAAAAAAACAAGAGGATTATAAGATTCAGTTTCTCCACTAGTAATAACTTGCCAATACCATCCAGGTTGATAAATATCACTATTAGTAATGTATGTAAAATAAATATCATCATCATTATCATCAAAACCACGAAGTGTGGGAGGATCTAAATAATACACAATCAAACCAGGATGCGACAACTTCTGCCTACCATCATATTGAACAACATTCTCATCTAAAATATAATCAGGAAATATTCCTAAAGGATCTGATGAATAATAACTAGCAATTAAATAATATGCAACAAATACCACTGCTATCATCAATATTAATGCGACAAGTTTTCCCGAAATACCTGTACCCCCTTCTTCAGCTTTTTTATTCATATTTACCCCCACTTAAATAAATTTTTAATATATTCCAATGCCGCAATATTTTTTGGGAGTAATGTCTTATACATAAGAAATCCAATTACTAAAGCCCCCAAAGCCAATAAAATATAACCTATATAACTAATTGTAATTCCCCTTTTATCAACCTTAAAAAAATAAAACCTCATCAACAGTTCACCTTTTCACAATTTAATGTTCCTACTCCACCAAACCTTTCATTAACCTCTAAACAATTAAATTTTCCACTTTCCTTCTCGCCATCTTCCAAATATTTAACATTTTTCTTTTCACAACAATAACTATATTCTGCTTCAGTATCAACATAAAAATTACAATTATCTACCACAATATCTACATTAGAATAACCACTATGCCCTTTTATCTTTCCTAAAAATTCTCCTCCAGCATCAGTAAAAAATAAAAACATAAAAAGAAGAACCGCTATAGCTAAAACAAGAGTTACAATAGTATTTATAGCCATCTCCAAACCTTTCTTATCCATCACCTTTCTTTTCATCATATTACCAACAATTTTTCATTTATATTACTTACTATCCTCATCCAATTCCCCTTAAAGCTATACTCGCCAATAAAGATAATGCCACAACTGAAATAAATGCCATTATCAAATACAACATACTACCTCTCATCAAACTTCTTCCAATCTCATAAGTATTCCTCAATTTATCTTCTCCAGCATCAATAGTTACTAATGCTCCAGTTAAAATAAAAATAATTTCTATAATATAAATTCCAATAGCTATTTGCATTTGATAAGGGGGAATCATATTCTCTACATTAAACAATTGAGTTATCGTACCCAAATTCCCCAACCCAGTTATAGCTCCCTCTGCTCCCCCCTCAGTCAATTCTTTCAATTGACTCAAAATACCTGTTATCATAGCAGTTAATCCAACAACTATCCCCGCTAATAATGGAGCCAAGAAAGTCATATTACTTCTCATATCACTAACTACATCTGCCAACAAATCCCTTAACCTCTCATTAATCTTCTGTATATTCCTAACATATTCTGAAATACTCATCAAACTTTGAGCAGCAACCTTCAATCCTTTTTTTGCACTTTCAATTAAAATCCTCATACTAGTTCCAATTAAATTACTAGGATAAAATATCAAAGCACCCCTCCTAGGATCAAAAATAGCGGTCTCAATACTCATCCCCATAGATTGAATATTTGTATTAACAATTCTAAAAAAATCACTTGTCTTCTGACCCTTAGTCGATTGAGCAACTTTGGCAAAAGCAACTTCTGCAGGAGTACCATCTCCCAACCTATTACCTAAGGTAAACAAACTACTATTAAATTCCTTCTCCAAATCTCTAGTATCATTCCTAGATTTAATCAAATTCTTTGTCCTCATTCTAAAACTAATAATAAAAAATAAACTAACTGAAAATGGAACTAAAAATCCTAACAAAAGTGCAAAGGCACTAAATGGCCCTACCTTCTCTCCAGCAACATCAATAAACCCAAAAGCATTAGTAGCTAAAGTAATCAGAAAACCAGGCAACTGGAAATCTGTTGGCCATCCAAACCATTGGGGTATTGGAGTATATCCAAATATCAAAGGAGTTATACCAATCAAAAACAAAGGCACACAAATAAAACTTGCAATCCAATAAGGTCTCTTAGAAGTATAATCACCATAATTTGGATTCTTCTGCAAAATATCGGATTGACCATATCCTCCAGGCCTCTTAAGTAAAACCTGACTAACTAAATAAAAAACAAAGAAAGGAATTATAATATTAAATCCAACAAAAACATGATAAGTCTTAATTGCTCCTCCTAACAACGTAGAAGCTAAAGGCAACAATGCCAATCCTAATGTAGGCAACACAATTCCCAACATATATAGATTTGTCAATGGAGATTTTATTGAATGTGTATATTTCAACATTCTTTCATAAACTCCATCTAAAATAACCTTCAAACTTCTCTCTAAAATCTGAATCCTTCTCGCTTCACTTGGTTCATACAAACTACTTTCTATCAAATGAAAACTTTCAACAAATTCAATATTACTATCTTTCCAAAAATCTAAATAATTATCCAAACTATCTTTAATATTTGAAAACCTTCCAGTCTGCACATCCCATAATATCTTTTTAAAATCTAAAGCCAACGGAGCTTCAATATGTTGACTAACAAAACTAATAGCCCTTTCCAAATTACTAGTATGTTTCATATAAATTACAGTATACAAAACTGCAGGAACCATCTGACTACTAGCTTTCAATTTCCATTTTAATGCCAATCTGGTAGGCATCGTATAAAAATAATAAAAAACAAACATACTCATTACCAATATTAAAAATAAAAAGAAAACAGGATATTCTAATAATGTTGTTCCTTCAATAAACCAGATCCCTGTAGTCAACAAAGTTCCCAAAAACATTAATATAATAAAACTCATCAAAGCAAATCCAACTACCTCTCCAGGTTCAACCTCAAGATGGGCCGTCTGAAGTTTCTTCCGGATTATCTTATCGTCTTTAGCAGAAACTTTTAATTTAATCATCTTTCCAAAGGTTTTCACCCATCTTTCATATCTACTAAACTCTGGCAATAATTCTTGTTTAAATTTCTGATAATCTCTACTAACGCCACTAACATCTTGTTTATTCTCACTATTCATCTCATTTCCAATCTTCTTAGAATATTTCGCCAACACGTCTTTTACATCCATTCACATCACACTCTTACTAATTCATAGAACTTACAATAATTAAAGGTTTTCTTTTAGAATTTTCGTCAAAATTTCTTACCCTTTATCTCCTTCATCAACCATTTCTGCCACTTAGGAAAAACCGCCTCACTAGTTGGCAAACCAATATCTTGTTGAACTTCTTGAGAAAATTGATGAAACATATTATTACTTAATGAATTAAATTCTGATTCTAAAATATCTGGCCTATTCAACTTATCTGCAACATCTACAATTTCTTGTTTTATCATACCTCTCAAATTAATATTATCATTAACTGCATCCCAATTACCTGCCCATCCCTTAACACTACTCGCTATATCCTTAATTATCTCAGAATCTCCATTAATCAATTCTTCAGTGGGTTCCAAAACATCCTTATCAACATTATATCTTAAAAGATCTACAAACCCTCCTTCTGCCTGAGGATCTTCATTCCAATGTTTCCTAACTTCTGCCATTTGCACCATTCTCTTCTTACTTTTTAATCCATCCGTACTCTTAACAGGATTAGCAACAACAACAATATCTGTAGCCTTAAAACTAGTCACCGGAACTCCCAAATCATTAACAACTCTATCAAAAACCCCGTAAGGACTTGCACCATGAATAGTTCCTGCAACAACATTCGCCAAGGCACCAATCCTCATCGCCTCATACAATGCCTTAGCCTCCAAAGACCTTACCTCTCCCACTATCAAACTACTATCTCCTAATCTTAAACTCGCCCTAATACCTTCATCTGCCCCAATCTCTGAACTCTCCTTCAATAAACTACTTCTAACCTTCATTCTTTGAATATCATAATTCAACTTCCTAATAGCATTAACTGGCAATTCTAAGGTATCCTCAATAACAATAATCCTATACTTAGGCATAATCTCTAACAACAAACTTCCTAACAAACTGGTCTTTCCAGAACTCCTAGTTCCAGCAATCAACATTGTCCTCGCACCATCAATTAAAAAACTAAACAATCCAGCAGTATAACTTGTAATCATTTTATTTTTAATAAATAAATTTAAAGTCCAAGGACTCTCCCTATGCCTCCTAATAGCATAAGCCAAACCATCTGGTGATAAAGGTTGTTGAATAACTGCAATTCTAGCACTAACATTCCCTAACTGCAAATCTGTATCTAAAATAGGATTAGCCTCATCTAAAGGCCTCCCACTTATCATCCTAAACTTCGCAGCCCAACTATCTGCATCCTCCCTACTAGGAATAATATTTGTAACACATTCTTCATATTCTCCATGCCTTAAAAAAACAGGATTAGAAGAAATTGGGCTATTCAAAACTATATCCTGCAAATTTTTATCTTGTAATAAAACTTCAATTAAACCAAAACCAATAGTATGTCTAACCAAAATTTTAGCCAACATATTCAGATCCTCATATTCCAACTTTATCTGCTTACTTTCAGCCAACTCCCTAAGAAGATCCCTGCTTACATTAAAAAAAACTTGCCTAGTTTTTTCAGGATCTGTAAATTCCTCTGCCTTGGGCTGATGTTCTATCAAAACATTTCTAGCAAGATTTAACAAATCCTGCATATCCTCTTCCAAACCATACTCAGGAGGCATTAAATGATAAATAGGTTTAGCATCCCTATCTCTCTTCAAAATAGTAACTGTTGAATGATCAAAATCATCTCCAATAACATATTGGTCCAAAATATCTGCATCCTCAGGTAAACTACTAACCAACCTAGTAAACGTAAAATTAGGGATTATTTCAGGCCTAAAAAAATGATAATAAATATTCCTATTATAATCATATTCTTCCAGGTACTTTTCCATCTTTTTCATTAATTCAGTGCCTGCCAATAATTTATGAAAATTCTCCAACAACCTAATATAACTCAACTGATCTATCTTCATGCTCTCTGGAACAACCCCCATCTTATTGCCCTCTTCCTTAACAAATCTCTTAAGTTCCATAAAACAAGCAACAGGATCTCTTTTCAGATTAATTAACAAATAACCCACATCATTATATCTCTGTCCTAATGAAGGAGAACTCAAAATAGACAATTTACTAGGGCTCAATATTTTCTCCTGTTTTGTCAAATAAGTATAAAGATTAGCAATTTCCTGCAACATAAATGTTTCTTGCGCATTATAACTATAATTTCTTTGTTGAACCAAAACAACTCTAGAAATCCCCGGGCTCTCTATCAACAAATCCATAACCTGATTCATAACCTCTGCATTATCAGCAATATTTGGAACAAAATTTGCCCCCATATAATTAACATAAAGAATCTTATTACCAGACTCTCTAGAAATCTCATAAGCATACAACGCAGTTCCTGGTTTAAATAACATTCTTCACCTCATCGATAAAAAGAACTATTAGTTATTAAAATTATCTGTACTAACTTATAAAAAAACCATATCTAAAACAAAAACAATTTTAAACTAAGAATTCCTTAATTACACATAAAAAAGAGAATATGGCTGAAGAACAAGTACAAAATCCAATAAACTCATTATTAGCTGAATTTGGAACCAGATTAAATGAGGTCGAAGAGAAACAAAGACTTGTCAGAGATCGCGCATTATTAATTGGAGAAAATTTAATATCTACAAAGGAAGAATCAGAAAAAAAAGATTTCGAACTAAAAACCCACATTAATGAAATAAACTTAGAAATTAGAAATCTAAAACAATTAGTACATAGAATCGTTAATGAAATTCCAAATTTTGCAAGAAGATCAGAAATTGAAATTTTGGAAAGTCAATATAAAATATTTCAACCATTAGAACTAACAACTAAAAAAGAAGTAGAATCAATGATTCAAAAAGCAATGAAAAAATCAAAAGGGGGAACAACTAAATAGATTTATTAATAAAGAAGAATTATTAATAAAAATTAAATACTCATAAAATGGTGCTCGATCAAATAAACAGCATGAAACAACAAGGGATGCAATCAAATCAAATTATACAAAATTTAAAACAACAAGGAATCTCTCCAAAAGAAATTAATGAAGCTTTATCTCAATCAGAAATAAAATCTGAGATAAATAGTAATCAAAATATCTTCCCAGAATCTCCCGGATCTAATATGAATAATCCCCCTTCAGCAATGGGGCAACAACCTTCAATGTCTCAACAACCAGCTGCGGGACAACAACCTCCTGCAATGGGGCAATCTTCGGTACAACAAACCCCTTCAACAGCACAAATGGAACCCTCATTAGGACAACAGCCAGCGCAACAACAAGGACAACAGCCAGCGCAACAACCTGCAATGGGGCAACCTGCAATGCAAATGTCTTCTGAACAACAAATGATACAACCAGTAGTACTTCAACCACAAACACAAGACTTTTCCCAATATCAAGAATATGCTCCAGAGGGAGATTATGATTATCCAGAATATTCTGGCGGAGGAGGTGGAGGAGCAGACATTGAAACAATTAATGACATATCTTCACAACTAATAGATGAAAAAACAAAACACTTCAAAAAAGAAGTTACAGAATTTACAAATTTCAAAAAAGAATCTCATAACAAATTGGAAGAATTAGATAAAAGATTAATCAAAATCGAAGACACTATAGAAGACTTAAAAATGGCAATAATAAGAAAAATAGGCGAATATGGAGAAGATATACAAAATCTATCTAATGAAATGAAAGCAACTCAAAATTCATTTGCAAAAATAATTAACCCATTAACAACCAATGCCAAAGCAGTACAAGAAAAAACAACAACACAAAACCCTTCAACAAATAATCAAACTTCAAAAAAAACTAATACTAAAAAAGCAGACTCTTTTGAAAATTATCTAAGATAAATTTTATTTACTTCTTAACTAAAACCCAACTAACTACTCCTGCAATTATTATGAGTAAAATTGTTCCAAAAATAGTACCATCTGCACCATACCTAATCTGTTCGATCAAACTAGTTCCTTCGCCACTAGTAATAATTAAATCTGGATGAAATACCGGATTAAAAACCTTAATAGCTGAGACTAAGAAAATTATCAATAATAAAACAATAGTAACCCATCCAAAATTATTTGTCATTAATTTAGTAACATCCTTCGTCGCCAGCCCGCCTAAAAGCAATACTAAAAATACACATACAAATAATGCAATAAACCAAGGAATAATCGTTCTAACATATAAATCTAACGAAGAAAAACTCATAAAAATAACTGCCATAATCAGACTAATAAATAAATTAACAAAAGGCGCATCACCCAATAATTTAGTTTTAACTAAAATGCTCCACACAATCATAAATACAAAAAGAAAACTAAACACAGGCATAAAAAAGAATATACCTGAAATATCTATGGCCATATTAGGATCTATTTCCTCCACCAAAGATAATAAATCCTAAAATCCCTAAAACCAACAAAATAGCCAATAATGCGGGACCTGCTCCAGCCAAATTATATCCGACTCCACCTAACCAATAAGTATCTCCTAAAGACGCAAATAATACAAATAAGAATATCACCACCCCTATTCCTAACCAAATCGTATTATCGCTCCCTCCTCCCCCCATTAACCCTAACAAAATCATAGCTATTAACAAAACAGCTAATCCCATACCAGCATATGGAAAAATACTTGCATAAAATCCACTAACATAATCAAACTGTAAAGCCAATAATCCAAAAGCCAAAGCAATGGTAGCATTAACCCCTTTATTATCTCCCAAAATTTGAGTTTTAAGTAAAATTCCATAAACCAATGCAAAAATCATTAAAAAAGGAAGCACATAAGCAAAAACACCAAGGTCTGCCCATCTATTCAATACATCTCCAATTGAATACCCAAAAAATCCTCCTACCTGATAAAACAAAATTGACATTTTAATACACTCTCTTTCAATTACTAAAAGAATTCCTCTTTATATATATTTCTATTTACTACCCCAAAGAACTGCTCCAACTGCTGCAGCAATAGCAACTATCAAAACTATATTTGCCCAAACTTGACTAGAATTACTTCCAAAGAAAAAATAATAAACCATATCCCAATAACCAGTTATCATTAGAAAAAAAGTTACCAATGCTACAAATAAAATTGCTCCAAAAGTTACTTGCCAGGCCTTACCTAAAACAGGATCACCCTCTTTTTTCCCAAGTATAAAACCATATAACAACATAAATACCAAAAGTAAAACTGCACTAACTGCCAAAAAAGGCATTAATAAAACAACAATGCTCCTCGCTGCAGGAAAGGCAATTAGCATCAAACCTGCAACCCCTCCAATCAAAGCATCAATCTGCCTTTTATCATCTCCCAATATCTGAGTCTTTTGCAATATTGCAAAAATCAATGTAAAAACTAAAACAAATGGAAGTACGAAATCCAAAAAATACGGGTGAATTAAAAACGGGTCTGGCATATAAATTTCCTCTCTTAAACTAATTAATCAACAACTATTTATAAATCTTTTTAGAACCTAATTACATCACAGGTCCTTCAACATGACTCTCTTCATGAATCATTTCATCGTCCTCAGATAAATCCACAGTCTCCTGAACTTCAGCATTAGATTCATCTAAAGGCAAACTAGCCCTACTAATTATAAGTACATCCCCTATAGCTCTAACAAATTGATGGGGAATAATAACTCCTCTAGCCCCGCCTAAAAAACTACCCATACTACTAACAACCTTGATTCTCCAACTCTCCACCTTATTTTCAACCAAATTGCTCTCCTCAACCTCTCCAAAATAATCTCCAGTATCCGTATAGACTTTCTTGCCAATAACGTCAGTCAACTTTTTTATCTTCAACATGCAAATCCAAATCTAAACATGTTTAAATAGTTTTCCATATTACAACAATATAACGCTACAATAACTTTATTAACTATTTTTTACTAATTAAATTTATATTAAAAATACTTATTTATCAAAAAAAGATGGTTCTAAAATTTCAACAAAAAACATTTAGAAAACACAAAATAGATGTAGCAGACCCTGTATTTTGGGTATTCACAAAAAAAGAAATAATCTGGATGTCGATATTTATAGTAATTGGAAGCTTCATAAGTTTTGTACCCTTAATTCCAAATGATGATCCAATAAAAATTTCACTAACACTCTTAGTATTTTCAATTATAATCATAACAAACATTGCAACAAAAAAAATTATTGCTCCACACTTTGCAATTAAAATAGAACATTCGGATTGGAAACTAATTCAATGGGGTTGGTTTAAAAGAGCTTATTTCAAAAAACCATTACCTCTAGGATTAATAGCTCCATTTTTCCTAGCAATATTTACAATAGGGAAATTAAAACCATTCACATTCTTTCAATTTGAATCAAAAAACATTGAAGAAAAAAGAATTTTAAAAAGACATGGCCCGAGACCAACTAGAAGAAAAGAACTAATTAATGAAGAAGACCTAGGATACACTGCTGCATCTGGCATGTATGCATTATTAATCTTAGCAATAATAGGAACATTACTAAAACCTTACTTTCCATCATTTGGCGCAGACCTTGCTAAATATTCTATATACTATGGAATTTGGAACCTTCTACCCATAGGGCAATTAGATGGAACAAAAATATTTTTCGGGACAACAGTATTATGGTTCTTCTTAGCAATAATCTATACAATCTCAACTTTCATCATTCTAATACCCTAAACAACAATAAACTATTTATACTCCTCATTTCTATTTAAAAAAATGAGAAAATTTTCTATTAAAAAAAGCGGAATAATTTTAGAAGATCCAATTATAAAATCTAAAACAAATAAAAATCAAATACAATTAGAAAATCAGCAATCTTCACTTAATGAAAAAATTTCACTACATGCTGTTCAAAAACATCTTTCAATTCTAAAATTAGAAGAAGCCCTAATAATATTAACCCTAATTACTACAGCAGTTCTAGGAAGAATATTACTACAACCTCTGCCTAGTATCGAACCAATTACATTCATAGCGCTAATAGCCGGTTCGTTATTTGGAATAAGAAAGGGAGCTTTAGTCGGAGCATCTAGTTGGTACCTTTCAAATTTCTTCATGTTTGGAGGCCAAGGTCCATGGACATTAATTCATATTGGAAGTGGAATAGTAGCTGGAACCCTTGGAGGATTAATGTTAAAAAAACCAACAATAATAAAATCAATGATAGCAATAACAATTGCAACAATAATATTTGAACTATCTATGAATATAATGTCTGGATTAATCTTCTATGGAATACTTACTTCATTCATAACCGCAATACCTTTCGCCCTAACCCATTTAACCTCAAACATAATATTGTCGACAACATTACCTAAATCAAGAACAACAATCCTTAAAAAAGGTAAACTAGATGAAGTGACTATGTGCAAACAATTTATAAAAAAATTAAAACAAAAAAGAGCCGAAAGTAATGAACTATAAACAATTATTAGTGTTATTGACAATACTAATAATCCCTTTTGTTGCCGCAGATCGCGTAGGTGTTCTAATTGATTTTCCAGACGGATCAATACATGTCGAATGTCTTGAGGCAGATAAAGGGACAGATGGCTACGAACTATTAAGTCAACTTTCATTATCAACTTTATTTAGCAGCCCAGGTTCATTTGGACATCAACTTTGTCAAATAAACAATATTGGAGACTCAGTTTCAGGAACTGGATGTTCTTATTCTGGAAAATATTGGAGATTTTTAAATGGCATAAATAATCTATGGGAATATATGCCCATAGGATTTGATGCAGGGAATTCTTGTTGGAATGGAGATTTATCATCATATGATGGACACTATTGCGTTAACGAAGGCAATGTGATAGGATTAAGTTATGGGGAATACGACGACCCTAGACCAGCCCTCTATAATTTCGATGAAATATGCAATCCAATATCAATAAATAAAATAAAAGTATATGTAGATAATAAAAAGGAATCTGATGCCGATGAATCTGGAGGAGACATTGAAGCAGAACCAGGATCAAAAATAGAATTCAAAATAGAATTAGAAAACATTTTTGAATTTGATGATAATTTAGAAATAGAAGACATTGAAGCAGAAATAACAATAGGGAATATTGATGACAACAAAGATATTGATGAAGAGGTTAAATTTAAAGATTTAGATGTAGAAGAAGATGATGAAGAAATCATTTCAATAACTCTGCCATTAGTTTTAGAAGATGATAATTATGATATAGAATTAAAAATAACTGGAGAAAATTCTAACGGTATAAACATAGAAAAAATAATAAATTATGATCTAAACATAGACAAAGAAAACCATAATTTAAGATTTTCAAAATTAAAATTAGATTCAGAGGATTCTTGTCCAAATACCAATAATTTACTTTCAATTGAAATATCAAACCTGGGAGAAAAAGATGAAAATGATGCAGAAATTATTATCAAAAGTCAAGAACTAAACATAGATTTTGCAGATAGATTTGATATAGATGAAGGAAATCCAGACGATACCTATAGAAAAGATATTCCATTTACAATTCCAAACCTCTCTCCAGGAGATTACAAGATAAACCTCAATCTAGATTACTCTGAAATTCTCCAGGAGGATATAACTCTAACCATTAATGATTGTAATCAGGCCCCAATTACTGGAAACACTATCCAAAAACTTGATAAGATAACATCTCAGGCCACTCCAAACAACAAAGCATTCCAAACTCAAACATTCTTACAAAACTATGCCATTCCAATTCTACTTGGAGTTTTCTTACTTCTCCTAATTATTGCTATAATTTATATTGTTAGTATTTTATAATCCGCAAAAACTTAATAACCCTTATTTCCTTTTTTGTCAATGCCACATGAAACCCTTTCAACAATAAAACCAAGAAAATATCAAGAACAAATATTCAATTCTTGCAAAGAAAAAAATTGCTTAGTAGTCTTGCCAACAGGAATTGGAAAAACACTCATAGCACTTATGCTTTCTATCTATACTCAAAAAAAATTCCCTGCAACTAAAACCCTATTCTTAGCACCTACTAAACCCTTAGCAGAACAGCATCTAGCATATTTTCAAAAACATCTTCCAGAATTATTTGCAGAACTAACACTTTTCACAGGAAAAACTCCTGCAAAAGAAAGAAAGAAAATATGGGAGCGAACAGAGATTATTTTCTCAACACCCCAATGTATTTCCAATGATCTAAAAAATGAATTATACTCTTTAGAAGACGTATCGCTATTAATAGAAGATGAATGTCATCGTTGTCTAAAAAACTACGCATACACTTACATCTCTGAAAAATATAAAGAACAAGCCAAAAACCCAAAACTATTAGGATTAACAGCAAGTCCAGGAACTGAAACTGAAAAGATAAAACAGATAGCAATAAACTTAGGAATTGAAACTATCGAACTTAGAACTAGAGATTCAGAAGATGTTAAAGAATATTTACAAGAATTAGAATTTAATACAATAAGATTAGAATTCCCGGATGAATTTAAGGAAATTGATAAAACAATAAAATCCCTATATGATAGAAAAGTCCAAGAATTAAAAAATCGGCGTTTATTATTTGGCCCTCCAACAAAAACCAATATCATAAAACTCCAAGGACAATTAATGGCAACAATGAATTTTGGGAAAAAAGATTTCAATAAACTTGTAGGAGTCAGTGTAGCTGCTCAAGCAATAAAGATAGCACACCTAATCGAACTATTTGAAACACAAACCCTATTCACAACTTCAAATTACATTCGTTCATTATATGAACAGGCAGCAGCCAAAAAATCAAAAGCAGTAATTAATATTACTAAAAGCAAAGAATTCAATCAAGCTTCAATAAAAATAAATGAACTACTAGCAAAAGACATGGAACATCCCAAACTATTGCAATTGATTTCCTTAATAGAAGAATCCATCTCTGAAAATCCAAAAAACAAAACAATTATCTTTAGCCAATTTAGAGACACAGTAGTAAAAATTTCAGAAGAACTAAATAAAATCCCAGGGATAATTTCCAAAACATTCGTAGGTCAGGCTAAAAAAGCAAATTCGGGACTCACCCAAAAAGAACAACAAGAGATAATGAATGAATTCAGAGAAGGAACTATTAATGTAATCTGTGCAACATCAATTGCCGAAGAAGGTCTAGACATCCCTGAAGTAAACTCTGTTATTTTCTATGAACCAATCCCTTCAGCAATACGTTCAATCCAACGTAGAGGGCGAACAGCAAGATTAATGAAGGGAAAATCAATAGTCCTATTAACATTAGATACCTTAGATGAGATATTTTATTATACTTCAATGAGTAGAGAAAAAAGAATGTACAAATCTATTGAATCTGTAAAGGAAGATTTAGATGCAGGGAAAACATTGAAGTTAAGAAAAACTAAAGAACAGAAAACTTTGTTTTAAAATGATACACAATATTTTCAAATCAAAAAATAGAAAAACCAAACCAAAAAAAATGCCAATAATAGTCGCAGACATACATGAAAAAAACTCTCTAGTAATCTCTGAATTACATAAATCGACTCAAGTTAGACTTGAAATTAAATCACTAAAAATAGCAGACTATATAATAAATGATATTGCTATTGAAAGAAAAACAGTTCAAGATTTAATCTCATCTATGATAAACAAACGCTTAATCCAACAACTAACTCAAATGCAATCCTATAAAAAATCACTTTTAATCATCGAAGGAGACTTAGATGAAGTTATCAATGAAGAAAATAATATATCAAAAGCACTAAGAGGATTATTAGTTTCGATCTCAACCAATTATCAAACTTCAATAATAAGAACCCAAGATTATGAGGACACTGCAAAATATCTAATAACTCTAGCAAAACAACAAATAAAACCCAAAACAGAAATATCCCTACATTCGAGAATACCTAAAACTAAGAAAGAACAAAAGTCATACATATTAGAATCTTTTCCAAATATAGGGCCAACAAAGGCTAAGCAATTATTAAAAAAATTCAAAACCATTCAACAAACTATAAATGCAAATGAAGAAGAATTAGAAGAGATTTTAAAATCCAAAACAAAAGATTTTAAGGATCTAACTATTTACTAAAACCATAACAACTAATTAATCTCAACACATCAACACTATATTCTTTAGAGGTTAAATCTCCAAAAGATATTGAAACCTCATAATTATTAGCTTCAAATTTTTCCTCTAAGGCAGATCTAAATTCATTCCCAAGATCTCCACAATTATAAAGAACAATAGGTTGATTTAATCCATTCGTACAAAAATTATCAAAAACAGATTGTATAACATCATCTAAATTCACCGGTTTTTTTTCACTTTCAATTTTCATTAATATCATTCACTAATTATTAATTTATAAACAAACTAATAATCAAAAATATATATTCAAAAACAAAAGTCATTTAAACCCAGATTAACTTTCTAAGTTATATTCTCAAAAAATTTGGAGATTATAGAAAATAAAAATCATTTATAATTCAAATTAATCTAATTACTCAAATAAAACCTTGGCCTTTTCTTGAATTTCCAAAGCCAATTCAGATTTTCTTTTATCAAACTCTGCTTCCTTAGCTTTCAATTCTAATTTCAATCGATTATCAAAATCTCTTTTTAGCTTATTCCTAATCTCTGCAGATCTTTTTTTAACAGCTGCCTCAACTTCGGCTTGTTTTTCCAATTCTAATTGACTCATAACTTCTCTCTGATAATTTTCCTCATTAGCCTTTAATTTTCTAACACGTACATCTAATGAATCCTTCAAATTAGCAAGAATATTCTTCTTATTAGAAAGAGTTCCACTTTCCCTAGATAATCTTTCTTTAATCTTGGCGATCTGCCTGTTATGTGTTAAAACCTTATCAGCATATTTCTTATTCACACCTCTAACCTGCTCAGTCAAATGCCTATTCATCTTCTTATCTAAAAGAGATTTATGCATCAAAATTTCCTCATCCTTATGTTTTCTAAGTGATTCAATTTCATTTTTCAATTTACCATTAAATTCTTCAGTCAACTGAAAACTTTTCTTATCTATAGAATCTATCAACTTTTTCCCCTCTTCCGCCCTCATTTTAGCCTCGACAGAACTAAGCCATTTAACGTTGCTTTCATCAAGATCTTTCTTTCTTTTAATTAAAGCTTTTTTTATTTTAGAAATTTCATTTAATTTATCCCTCCGCTCCTTATTCAAAATATTAACTTGATTCTTTAATTTAGTATTTTTCTCCTTATTAATCTCAGCAATTTTCTTATTTGTACTTTCAATTAATTTTTTTCTCGATAAAGTCAATTTTTCTTGAGATTTTTTTAAATCTCCAACAATCTTCTTTTCCTCATCAATAATCTTTTTAATTTTCTGAGAATTAATTTTTTTCTTTTCTTTTAATCTTTTAGATGCTGCCACATTCAATTTTTTCCTATGATCTTTCAATAATCTAGAATCCTTTAATTTCAGTCTCTCTTTTTCCTTGGCTAATTTCACCCTATACAACTCATTTAAATTTGACTTTTCTCTATCAGTTTCCTCTCTCAATTTTTTCAGTTGGGCCATCTTAGCCTCAGTTTTTTCTCTAAAATCTCTACGAGTTTTTTCCAAAAGTTCATTAGAGTTTTTTAATTTTTTAATTTTCCCAGTTTCTTCTTTCTTCAAATTTCTACGAGTTTTTTCTAAACGCTCATTAGAACCTTTTAATTTTTTAAGCATCTCGGTCTCTTCTTTCTTCAAGTTTCTACGAGTTTTTTCCAAAAGTTCATTAGAATTTTTTAATTTTTTAAGCACCTCTGCTTCTTCTTTCTTCAAAATACTAATTTGTGTTTTCAATTTAATATCCTCTTTTTTATGAATTTCTGCAATTTTCTTATTTGTGTTTTCACTCAATTCCCTCCTATGAATTTTCAATAATCTAGAATCTTTTAATTTCAGTCTCTCTTTTTCCTTAGCTAATTTCATCCTATACAAATCATTTAAATTTGATTTTTCTTTATCAGTTTCTTCTCTCAATTTTTTCAGTTGAGCCATCTTGGCTTCAACTTTTTCTCTAAAATTTCTATGAAGTTGATCAAAACGCCTATGAGTGTCCTTCAATTCTCTAATTTTCTTCTCCCTCAAAGCCCTAAGATTTTTCCTTTCATTTTCCAATCTTCTATTATTCTCTCTAATTAATCTAATTTTTATATTTCCAACTTTCTCATTTAAGGTTTTATTAAATCTATTCTTAACCTCTGTTTGCAAGGAATCTTTTAGTTTATCTCTATATTTTTTTTCTAGATCTTTTTCTAAAAGATAATACTTTCTTTCAAAATTCTTGATCTGAGTATCAAAATCTTCCTGTAATTGATTCTCAACAACAGTTTCCTTATTACTAACTTGATTAGCCAATTCCGCTTTAATTTCATTCAAACTCAAATTAAATTTATCATTTATCAAAAAATTAATATTAGGATCTAATTTTTTAAGCATTTCTGCTTTTCTAATATCTTCCTTTCTTTTGTTATCTACAAATTCCTTAAAATCCCTTATTTGTTTTTGCATTTTAGGAACATTTTTAACCAATTCTACATTCTTCTCAATAGATCTTATTTTTCTACCAAGTTTTTCTTTATCAGGAATATGTTTTTCCAATTCTCTAATCTTCCTATGAATTCTAGAATGATTAGGAACACTTTTCTTCAAATCAGAAACTTTCTTTAGAATATTTTTATGAGCATCACTAACTTTTTCCTTGTAGGTACCAGATAATTTAGCCTTTAAATCTTTAATTTCTCGTTCAATTTGAGGAATATAAGATACATTTTTTAGTTTACTTCTAATACTTGCAGATTCTTGCTCATAGCCCTTAGTATTCAAATTATTTAATTCAGCTCTTAATTCCTCTAACCTTTCAACCCCTTTTGCAAAAACTTCAAAATCTCTACGAGTAGATTCTCTAACCTTAGTTGATGAATTTCCCTTTTTACCCTTAGAAACTCTCTTAACTTTTTTAACACCCTTTTTCTTAACCATTCTATAATATATAATATAATGATACTTTTAAAACTTACTTCTTCAATATTTTTTTATTTAAAACACTAATATCATATCCTTTAGACTTCCATTTTTTAACTTGCCTTCTTATGTCCCTTACATTAGGCATTTTAAATTTATTTTCAATTACTTTGGTATCATATCCTTTAGATTTCCAAATTCTCAATTGATTGATTAATTTTTTCTTATTTTTCCCAGATTTAATTTTATTAAATTTCTTCACACGTTTTTTATAGATTTCCCTTATGCCCTCAATTCTTTTTTTCTTAATTTTTTCAATTTCTAATTTATAAGCTTTCTTCTCCTTAGAATCCCTCAACCTTCCATAAGTCAATTTAGATTTTGCATCTATAAATTCTCTCTGCCTTCTTAATTCTCTATGATATTGAGATTGTAATTCTTTCAATAACTTATCTCTTGTAAAAATTGAATAAGTAAATAGGGCCACAAATAAGAAGAAAAAGATAGCAATCAATAATATCAAAATTAAATCATTATCAGAATTTAAAACTTCAATTTTTTTATCAACAACAACAAAAAATGCACTAGAGGTTCCAACAGAAGCTCCTTGTATTAAAACTACCCCTACCAAATAATTTCCAGAATTTATATCTTCTGGCAATTGAAGACTTTTAGATATTTCTAAGTTTTTGTCAACAATTAAATCCTCCGATTCAGAAACCAAAGTATTACCTTTGAAATCTTTGATAAAATAATTTAATTTCACACTTTTTTCACCCATATTCGCTATATCTGCAATTCTTATCTCAGAAGTTATTGTCTCTCCCTGAACAAAAGAATCTCCTTTTGGAAATAAATTTATATTACTATCAAAGAAAATTTCTTGAGACTGTATCTCCATTAATATGGGAATCCTTTTACTATATCCATTTGAGGCGATTTCTAATTCATCTAGATAAGCTCCAGCAGAATTATTCCCAGGATTAAATTCAATTTCAAGAAATTTAACCTCATTAGGGCCCAATGAAAAATGATTTTCACCTAAAGAAAGTTTATCACTAAAAAAGTTAGAAGATATCGAGAAAGATTTTGCTTGATTATTATTTGTTATTTTAATTGTTCTTATCTGATCCTTATTTTCAATCAAACTAACCTTCAAAAAGATAGTATCAACATCAAAATCCCCTATAATTTCCTTTGTTTGAGAATATTTAAAATAAACTCCAATAATTATCAAAATAACAATTAAAGAAATTATTAAATATTTCCATTTATTATCACGCCTCATTTTTATCTTTTCCTAATTACTCTATGTAATTTAACTTTTTTATATCTTCTTATTTCAGAAATTATGAATCCTATTAAAATAAAGATTCCCAAAACTAAAAAGACCATTAAATAATTAGAACCGTCTATTTTTATTTCAAGCCCCCTTCCTTTAATTTCAAAATGAGAACTTGAAACTGCAACACCATTAGGATATATTAACTCCAATGAAACTATATATTTTCCAGGAGGAAGATTGCTAGTTGCAAAATTTTTCTTAAAGGTCTTTTCCCCTTCAATTAAAAGAGTTTCACCCTCTGACAAGAAAGTCCTTCCGTCAAAATTCTTTATGAGATAATTAGTAGTAACATCTAACCTAGGATTTTCTCCCATAGGAATTAATGTCACTTGACTTTCCAGATTATCTCCCCGATTCAACAATTTAAGATCTTCAGAAACTACAATTCCTGCATCAAATAATAATTCCCTTGAACTTACATCATACTTAATTAATACCAATTCTCCATTCACATAAATTTTAGCCGAATATGTGCCAGGAACTTCAGGAGCGATCAATTTTAATTTCACAATATTTTTCTGTCCAGGATCTAACCTAAAACTCAATGCACTAACATCCATAGATAAGAAATCACCATCATCTAAAATTACAATACTCACTGTCTTAAATTTATTACCATCATTTATTATTTCTAAGTCTCTATCATTCACCTCATTTATAACTCCTGCAACACTCATTACAGTAGGATTTATACGTACTTTCACATCTCCTCCTCCAATTGTTGCAACAACACCTCCTCCTCCACCTCCAGCTGCAGTCGAAGCTGCAGAAGTAACAACTAAAGGAGCAGTAACTTCGGTAACATTGAATGTAACACTTGTCTTATTCTCATTTCCAGCTGAATCATTCACCCAAATAGTTATATTATGAGCTCCAACCACCCAAGTAACTTCAGTTATATTTGCACAATTAGAAA